>MDTG01344924.1_pt1 | contig 12461 bp, 12 predicted proteins | sample 811421 | NCBI WGS metagenome assembly MDTG01 (sample SAMN05326645, study PRJNA326480) | marine metagenome | isolation source: seawater | place: Pacific Ocean: South East | collected 2011
CTAGAGTGGAACTATTCATTTTTATTTAATATCGTATTATATGTAATTGTTCTTCTGCCATTAAGCTTGTATTTTGTTCATTGTTTAGAAAATAAAGATGAAAAATCAACTGAAGATTCAGGTAAAAAAAATATATTTTTTGTGTGGCCACTCGTCCTTTTTTTATTAGCTTTAATTGCAATGGCAAACGCATTAACAGAAGGAAGTGTCGATGCTTGGGGAGCACTATACATGAGGGACTTCATTAAATTAGATGGTTTTTATATTGGTGTTGCAACTTTAAGTTTCAATATTTTTATGGTCTTAGGAAGATTTAGTGGTGATTGGGTAAGAGATAGAATTGGAGTTTTTCTTTTAATACTTTTTTTATTCGTATCGACTATAATAAGTTTAATAATTTTAACTAACTTCAATAACATCTTCTCTTCAATTATTGGTTTTTCACTATTAGGCATTGGAGCATCTTCGATAGTTCCTATAGCATATAGTTTAGCTGGAAAAATAGAAGGAGTCGATAGCGGAGTAGGGATAACAATAATATCTATTGCAGTTTATGGAACATTTATAGGAGCCCCAGCTTCATTGGGATTTATAGCCAATAACTACGGAATTAATAATATTTTCGTTCCAATGTTATTTATATTTGTATTGTTGCTATTGCCAATAGGCCTATATAGGAAAAAATTTTCAATCTAAAAAATCTAGTACCAAGGAACTGTCTAATTCTAATTTTTTACTTTTTTTTCTTAATTCGTCTACAAATTCTATATTCAATACAGCAAATATTTTAGAATGAGCCTTAGATATTATATGTCCAATTTTTTTTCCATTAACTAATAGCTCTTTATCATTTGTAATATCGCCTTTATAAACTTTTAATGAGTATAATTTTTTTTTTAAAAGACCGCGATACTTCATTCTTGCAGTTATCTCTTGTCCTACATAACATCCTTTTTGCCAGTCTATAGCATTTAAATTATCAAAATTATTTTCTAGTAATAAAGATTTACTCTCAAGTAAATCAATTGGTGAGTATGGAATATTATTTGAAATTAATATTTCATGATAATCTGTTTCATCAATTTCTTCTAAATTATTTTGAAGTAATCCTATTTTTTTTTGTAAAATTAATTTTATTCCTATATTTAAATTTCTTGGATCTTTTGATTGAATTAAATAACTTGAGTCATAATGATAATTAAATAGTGAATATGAGAATAAATGAATTTGTTCAATAACTATATTAGAACGAAGTTTGTAAATATTTAATCTATTTAATAGATTTTCAAAAAATTTTTTATCTGTTTCAAAAATATAATATCCATCTTTCTTTAAAATAAAAAAATCAGCAATGAATCTGCCCTGTGGAGTTAGTATACATGAATATATAATTTTGTTATTTTCACATTTACTGATGTCATTAGTTATAAGGTTTTGAATAAAAGACTTACTATCTTCGCCAGATATTTTAAAAAATCTTGAATTTGAATGATGAAAAAAGTATTTATTTTCCATAATTTAATAAATATATATTGATTAACTTAAAAGTGTAACATTTCTGTGAAAATTCTTGTTATTTCATCAAATCTTATAGGAGATACCATTTTATCTACAGGTGTTATAAAATATTTTAATGAGAAATATCCTAATTCAAAATTTACGTTTATTATTGGGCCATCTGCAGAACCTATTTTTAAAAACTTTAAAAATGTAGAAAAAGTTATAACTATTTCTAAAAAACAATACAATTTACATTGGTTTCAAATTCTTATTAATTGTATTGGCATAAAGTGGGATATTGTTATTGACTTTAGGAGTTCATTAATTTCATATTTATTATTTCATAAAAAAAAATATATTTTCAAAAAAAATAGTAATACAAATCAAATCTCACAACTTTCTAGATTTTTTGGATTTGATTGTTCAGATTTATTTATTGAAACAAGTACAAAGGAAGAAGATAATGTAGAAAAAAATATTTCAAAAAATTATAAATATTTTGTTATTTTCCCCGGAGGCAATTGGAAACCAAAAATATGGGATGTTAGAAACTATAATTCTTTATTAAAAATAATTTTATCAAAAAACAAAAATATTAAATTTATACTAGTTGGCTCAAAATATGAGGAAAAAATTTATTATACTAAAATAATTAAAGATATTGAAAAAAAAAATATAATAAATTTATTTGGAGAAACTCTATCACAAACTTCAGCTTATATGAAACAATCTACATTACTAATTGGAAACGATTCAGGATTAACTCATCTTGCAGCAGCGTCTAAATTAAATTCATTTGTTTTGTTTGGGCCTACAAATGACAAAGTATATGGCCCTTATTTTAAAAACTCACATGTAATAAGGACTAAAGAAAGTTATAATGATTTTAAAAATATGTATATAGATAGTGCAAAATCTTATATGGAATCAATTAGTCCAGAAAAAATTTATGAGAAATTAAAACTTAATGGTTACTGTAACTAAAAATTTTGAAATATTACAGCCTGATGATTGGCATGTACACTTTAGAGAAGGAGACATGCTTCATATGGTAACAAATTATTCTTCTAGAATAAACAATAGATGTATAGCTATGCCTAATACCATAGAACCAATTACTAATACAGTTAAGGCAAAATCTTATAAAAGAAAAATTGAACAAGCTTCAAAGTATAATTTTAATCCTTTAATTCCATGTTACTTAACTGAAAACTTAGACTCAAATGATTTTAGATTAGGATTGCAGAATGGTATTTTTTTTGGTGCTAAACTTTATCCAACAAATGCAACTACAAACTCAAAAAAAGGCATTACTGATTTATCTAAAATTTATAATCTATTTGAAATTCTAGAGGAAGAAAATAGTCCATTATTAATACATGGTGAAAAGGTTTCTGAAAATATAGATATTTTTGATAGAGAACAGACTTTTATTGATGAAGAATTAAAAAAAATTCGGAACACATTTCAAAACTTAAAGATAGTTCTAGAACATGTCTCTACCGCATATGGCGTAAACTATATAAAAGAAAATAAAAATATTGCTGGCACTATAACTCCCCATCACATGTTACTAACAAAAAAAGATGTATTTTTTGACGACAAGATAAATCCCCATCATTATTGTATGCCTGTTGTAAAAAATGAAACTGATTTGATTGAGTTAAGAAATGCTGCTTCTCAAAATAATAACAAATTTTTTTTAGGAACAGACTCCGCACCGCATCACACAAGAGATAAAACTTATGATTTGTCTAGCAAACCTGGAATATTTTCAGCACCTTGTTCAATAGAATTATATGCGGAAATATTTGAGCAAGAAAATGCACTGGATAAATTAGAAACTTTCGCATCTATTAATGGACCAATATTTTACGGTTTGCCGATTAATTCATCAAAAATCAAACTTCAAAAAAAAGAATGGATAGTTCCAGAAATTTCTAGATATAAAGATATCGAGGTAAAAAACTTTTACGCCAACAAAAAAATTAATTGGAAAGTGGTTAATTAATCATTATAGAATTATTATGTCATTAGGTACAAAAATATATACATGGTTAAAAGGTAATTATGTAGGTAAAGATGAAATTGGCAATAAGTATTATTGCAACTCAAGTGATTTCAATGATGTTAAAGCAAAAAGATGGGTAATGTTTAAAGCAGAAATTGAAGCATCTAATATTCCACCTCATTGGCATGCTTGGCTTCATAAATCAATTCAAACACCTCCGATCAATTATAGTCACAAATATAAATGGCAGAAACAACATAAATCAAACAAGACTGGGACAAATGAAGCATATTTTCCATCATCTCATCCATTGTCAAAAAAATATGATCCTGAAAAAAATCAAGATGAATATAAATCTTGGAATCCTAATTAAAATTTATTTAATTTTACTTATTTCCTTTTCAGCTTATGGAGAATTAATTGAAAAAAAATACGCATCTTTCAAATTATTAAATAAAACAACAAATAAAGTTTCAAATAAAGAAATTTTAGTAAATACAAAAATAGAATGGGAGACATTAAATATAGAGGTTCTTTATTGTGCGAGCAATCCACCAAATCAAATACCAGAGGACTTTGTATTAATAAATGTTTATGATAAAATTAATGAGAAAAATATTAATATCTACAAAGGGTGGATGATTTCATCTTCACCTGATGTGACGCCTATTGAAAATCCTATCTATGATTTATGGCTTGTTGGCTGTATTAATGACAAAATTTCCTGATGGTTAATAACACTATTAAAATTTCTTTCTTTTTTTAAACCTTCATTCAATTTATCTTGATAAAGTTGATCATCAATTTCGTATGCACCAAATTGTATAAGGTGAGGATTATAAAATTGTGAATCTAAAAGAGAAAATTTATTTTTTTTTAATATTGCTAACAAATACAAAAGACAAAATTTACTCGTATTCGATTTAAGGCTAAACATACTTTCACCAAAAAAACACGATCCAAGATGCACACCATATAATCCACCTATTAAAATATTATTATCATAACATTCCACACTATGACATTTTCCTTCATTATGTAAAATTTTATAGGTATCAACTATTATTTCATTTATCCAAGTATCTTTATCTTTTCTTTTTATAATTTTACATTTTTGAATAACCTCCGAAAAATTATAATTAATTTTGTATGTAAATCTACTTCTTCTAAAGTCTTTAAATAGTTTTTTTGGACAATGAAATTTTGAAATAGGAATTATAAATCTGATATTTGGCTTATAAAATTTTATTTTATCGCTTTCACTGCTTTCTGCCATTGGAAAGTATGACTGCTTATAAAGATTAATTAGTGTATCGAGATCAATAATTTTTTTCAATTGAACTTTGACATAAAGTTTATGTCGTAATTTCCCTTTTTAAATTCATCCGATTGTATAATTTTTTGATGAAGCTGAATGTTTGTATTTATACCCATAATAACATATTCTTCTAATGCTCTTTTCATTTTTTTTAGAGCCTCAGATCTATTTGAGCCATAAGTAATAAGCTTTCCGATCATGCTATCATAGTTTGATGGTATCAAATAGCCATCATAAACTGCAGAGTCAACTCTCACTCCTAAACCACCTGGTTGATGATATTGAGTAATTTTGCCTGGTGATGGTATGAAGCTTTCAGGATGTTCCGCATTTATTCGACATTCAATAGAACTTCCATTCAAGTTAATATTTTCTTGTTTTATTTTAAGTTCTTCACCACTTGAAACAAGTATTTGTTCTTTTACCAAATCTATACCAGTAACCATTTCAGTCACAGGGTGCTCAACTTGTAATCTTGTATTCATTTCCATAAAATAAAACTTTTTATTTTCGTAAAGAAATTCAAGTGTTCCTACACCCTCATATTTAATTTTTTTCATTGCATCTCTGCATAAATTTGAAATTTTAGTTCTATCTTCTTTCGTAAGAACTGTGCTAGGACTTTCTTCAATTAACTTTTGATGTTTTCTTTGTATAGAACAATCCCTTTCTCCAAGTGTAATAACATTACCAAACGAGTCACATAAAACTTGAATTTCAATATGCTTTGGCGAAGTTAAAAATTTTTCCAAATATACATTTTCATCATTAAATGATTTTTTAGCCTCAATTTTTGCTTCTTTAATAGCTTTGTCTAGATCGTCTTCCTCAGAAACTATTCTCATACCTTTACCACCACCACCACTAGCTGCTTTTACTATTATTGGATATTTTACTTCATTTATAAATTCAGCAATCTTATCTTTATTACTTAAATCATTAATTCCTTTAACGGTTGGAACTCCAGATTCATCCATTATTTTTTTTGCATCTATTTTATTACCCATCATTTTAATATGTTCAGAACTTGGTCCAATAAATTTTATATTATGTTCTTCAATGATTTCAGCAAATCTTTGATTTTCACTTAAAAACCCATAACCAGGATGAATTGCATCAACATCAGTTAATGTAGCTGCAGTTATTATTGCAGGAATATTTAGATAACTCGATTGAGCAGAAGCAGGACCAACACAAATACTTTCATCTGCCATCCTAACATGCATAGCAGTTTCATCAGCTTCAGAGTGAATAGCAACTGTTTTTATATCTAATTCACGACAAGCTCTCAGCACTCTTAAGGCTATCTCGCCTCTATTTGCTATTAATATTTTTTTGAACATTATTCAAAAATAATAAGAGTGTCACCATATTCTACTGGCTGACTATTTAATATTACGATTTTTTTAATAATTCCAGAACGTGGAGCTTTTATCTCATTAAAAGTTTTCATAGCCTCTATCAACAATAATGTATCTCCTGCTTTAACATGCTGTCCCACTTTAACGTAAGGAGGTGAATTTGGATCAGCTGAAAGATATGCTACACCTACCATTGGTGATTTAATTATATTTTCTTCATTTACGATCTCAACATTATCTGAAGTTTCATTTTTTTCTGGTACTATATCCATTTTATTAAATGATTTAGCTGAGTTAGAAAAATTTTCTGAAGTGATTTCTATTTCGTAGTTATTTTTTTTTAACCTTATTTTAGTAATACCTTTAATGTTTGTCTCTTTCAAAATTAACTTAATATTATCAGTATCTGTTTTATCTAATTTTGTCATATATATGCTAATTATAAATTAATTTAGTGATAGCTTCAATTCCTAGAATGTAACTATTTTCACCAAAACCACATATTAGTCCGTCAACTGCCTCTGAAGTAATACTTTTTTTTCTAAATTCCTCTCTAGAATATATATTTGATAAATGGATTTCAACCTTAGGTTTTTTTATTGTTTTTAATGAGTCAAGAATGGCAACTGACGTATGAGTAAAGGCGGCAGGATTAATTATTACGCCATTATAATTTTTTTCTACTTCATGTAATTTATCAATTATTTCTCCCTCACTATTAGATTGAAAAAAATCAACTTTCAATTTACATTTATTACCATAATCTACACATATTTTTTTTATTTCTTCAAGTGAAAAATTTCCATAAATTGACACTTCTCTTGTGCCTAACAAATTTAGATTTGGACCATTTATAATAATTATACTTTTCATTTATTTCATTCTAAAATGTTTGCTCAAATTTAATTCTTGATTTTGATAACTAGAATTAATTTTCGATCCATATACTATTTTACTGTTTTTATTCAACTTTTCATATCGAATTCTTGCTATAGTTTGTCCATCTTCTAAAATAAAAGGAACCTCATTTGTTTTTACTTCTAAAACAGCAAATGAACCATTAGGGTTTCCAAATCCAGGATCAAAAAAGCCAGCATAATGTACACGAAAATCACCTATTCCTGTATCATAAGGAACCATCTCACCAGCATATCCAGAAGGTATAACAATTTTTTCTTTAGATTTTAAAATATAAAATTTATTTTTTTTGATTATTAAATTATTTTTATCAAATTTGATTGCTTTCCAATATTTTTTTATATCGTGATAATTAATATTATTAAATTTTATTATTGGACAATCAATTTTAGCTTCGTATGCTATAATTGAATTTGATTTACTTAAATCAACAGATAATATTAAACCATTATTTATTTTATTTTTTATATTATAATTAATTAGTATCTTAGTATCTGAATTTAATTTATTTAATTTTTTATCATTTAAATAATTATGTTTAAGATATGCAAGTCTTAATTGATTTAATTTGTCTCCTTCTTTTAACTGTATATTGAATGATCTAGGTGTAATCTCAATAAATAATTCTCCTTTATAATTTAAAGGTATTTTTTCGTATTCTTCTGCGTAATCTACTATTGTTCTGCAAAATATATCTAATCTTCCTGTACTACTTTTTGGATTGCAGTGCCCTAAAATATTATTGCTAAGATTCAAATTTTCATTTAATTTTACAAGATATGTTTTATTAATCTTAAATACATATTTTTTATCTAAATTAATTTTTTTCAATGTTAATTTCTTAAGCTTCTCTCTTACTAAAGATTTTGGAGGTAAAAAGCTGTATTTGATTTCATAACATTCGTTACTTAAAGACAAATCTATACTTGATGGCTGAATTTGATCAAAGTTTTTTTTCTTTAATGAAATTCTTTTACTTCTTATTAAATTTTTGTAATCTTCATATACTAAAGAGCCAACCATTTAATTATTTTTTAATCTTTTTGAGTAAATTTTCAAGTTCTTGATCATTAATCTTATCTAATTCTAATTCATTGATAAAAACTTTGATTTCTTCAATATTTTTAACCATTATTAAATTTTCAAGAAAATTAATCCATTCAAATCTTCCTAAAACTTTACTCATTTTAAGATATTTTATTATGAATAATTTGTTATTAAGGTGGTAATATATTAAATCACTATTTTCATTGAAAAATTTTTCTAATTCTGATTTATCTACAGCTTCTATATCCTTATTCAATACTATTTTAGCTCTTACGTATTTATTTTTAGGATATTCTTTTAATACTATATCATAAAATTTATTAGCTTCTTTTGAATAACCAAAATTCATTAAAATGTCAGCTTTTGTTTCAACTAAAAAATAGTTTTTTTTATTTTCTGATATTAGTTTATTTAAAATTTTCAAAGATTTTTTTAAATTACCATTATTTGATATTTTTATCGCATTTGCATAATCTTTGTAAGGTTCATGTAATTCATCTATCAAAGTTGATTTATTTCTAAATCCTATAAATTTAGATTTTATATAATTAAAACTATGATTGGTTTTACTATTAAATTCATTTTTATTTTTTATTTTATTAAACTCTAAAATATCAATTCTTTCAGCAAATACTGGATGTGTGCTTGTAATATATGATTGATCAGATATATTATTCTTCTTTTGAATTTTTTTTAAAAGCTTAACTATAGAATTAATTGGTAAGCCTATTTTATTTATTGTATCTATTGAATAGTAGTCAGCTTCTCTTTCTTGATCTTTGGTAAATTCTAAAAAAATCTGACTAAAACCAGCTTCATTAACTAATAAAGATTTCATATATTCACTATTATTTGAAATTAATGATCCAGCAAAAATTGTTAAGTAACTAAAATTCTTTAATTTGTTTATTTCTTTTATATTTTTCTTTCTTTCATTTACGTGATTTTTAATAATATGGCCTATTTCATGCGCCAGTACCGCTAACAAAGCAACATAATCATCTGAATTTTCTATAAGAGCGGAGGTAATATAGACAGTGTTATTGATATCAACATATGCATTGATGTTATCATCTGAAACTACAATGAAATTTATATTTTTATCAATATTATTTACAGCTTTTATTTCATTTATTAATTTCAGTATAAAAATATCTGTTTCATAATCATATATCCTACTTGCTTTACCAGGCAAAGAATAAGAAATTAATATAAAGAAACAAAAAAAATATTTTATATAATTATTCTGACCACCAACCCGTTTTTTCATCATCTGGATCTAAGATATTTTTTGCTTCATTAGTATTTGAAATTTCTGCTAATTTCTCAACTTTTTTATTTTTCACAATATCACTTTTTTTAATAGTTTTCTTTTTTTCTTCACTTGATTTTTTTCTAACAACTCTTTTCTTTTTTGTTATAATCTTCTTTGATACAATCTCCTCATGTTTGTGGTTTGATTTAAAGCCATTTTCAATCTCTATTAATGGTTCATGTAAAGAAAATTGGTTATCAAATATAAAATTTATTTTTGAAGAAAAATTTTTCTCCATTTCAGAAATATCATGCTTTTTCTCATTTAATAAATTTTCAGCTAACAAAGAATTACATTTCACTGAAATATTCATATTATTATATGAAAGTTTTTCTTTAATAACTTTCATAATCTGCTCTGAAATAGAATTTGAATTTAATATAACTCCAGAACCTTTACAGTAGTTACATTTCTCAAATGATCTATCAATTAAACTTGATCTTAATCTTTGCCTAGATAGCTCCATCAATCCAAACATACTTATTCTACCAAATTGTACTCTTGCTCTATCTCTTACTAATTCAGATTTTAATGTTTTCTCAACTTTAAAATTATTTCTATAGTCATCCATATCAATAAAATCTATTACAACTAAGCCCCCTAAATCCCTTAATCTAAGCTGTCTTGCAATTTCTACTGCAGCTTCTACATTGGTTTTAAGAGCTGTGTTCTCAATATTTCTTTCTGATGTATTTTTTCCTGAATTTACATCAATTGCTACTAAAGCTTCTGTTGTATTTATAACAATTGAGCCACCTGACTTCAATTTAACACTCAAGCTAAAAAGTTCATTAATCTGACTTTCAACATTATTTTCAACAAAAAGAGATTTATCTTTATCTTTGTAATGTTTAATTTTTTTTGTATGTTTAGGTGCTATGTTTTTTGAAATTTTTTTAACCTTTTCAAATCCATCCTTACCTTCGACAAGAATATTTTCTACATCTTCGGTTAATAAATCTCTAATTGTTCTTTTCAATATATTACCTTCTTCATAAATTAATTTTGGAGCTTCTGATTTTAAAGTTGTTTCCCTAATTTTATTCCATTGTGAAACAAGAAAAGTTAAATCTTTAGATATTTCTTTCTTAGTTCTCCCTATTCCTGCAGTTCTAACTATAACGGACATTTTTTCTGGTATATTTACAGAAGACAAAATCTGTTTTAATTTTTTCCTTTCTTCTATATCTCCAATTTTTCTAGAAATTCCATCATTGTTCATGCTATTTGGCATTAATACACAGTATCTTCCTGCAAATGATAAAAAAGTGGTTAAAGCAGCTCCTTTTAAACCTCTTTCTTCTTTATTAATTTGCACCAGAATAACTTGTCGCGGTCTAATTACGTCTTGAATCTTATATTTTCTAAAAAAGTTATAGTATTCTTTTTTTGGATTTATTTTTTTAGATTTAAACTTAATATTTTTGTCTTCCTCTTTGTCATTATTTTCTTCTGAAGGACTTTCATTATCTACAACCGAATTATATTCATTCTGATTGTCTTCTTCGTCTTCAGTATCATTTATTTTTTTAAGTAATTCTTTTAAATTTTTCTCATCAGCAGCAGGAATTTTGAAGTAATCTGGATGAATTTCAGATAATGGGAGAAATCCATTTCTATTTGTTCCAAAATCAACGAAAGCTGCTTGTAAAGACGGTTCTACCCTTGAAATTTTTGCTAGATAAACATCACCCTTGACTGCATTTTTTTTATTTGATTCAATTTCAAAATCATCTAGTTTACCATCTTCTGTGAGAGCAATTCTTGTCTCGCTTGTGTTAGTTGTATCAATGAGAATTTTTTTTGACATATTTTAGAAACTCCATAAAATTTATAGTATTTTTTTAACATTTTTTAAATTTGTGTTTTTTTGGCTTTGAAATTCTCTATTGTCATATTTTTAACTATTTCACAATGTAGAATTGTATAATATGAATAATATGTTGAAATTTTTGAAGTATATTTTTCTTTTTTCTCTGATTATTTCAATCTTATGTTCTTTTGGTATTGTATATGTATTATGGAAATATACTCCTGATTTACCAGATTATGATAAAATAACTAATTATCAACCTAATTTAACATCTAGACTCTATAGTTCTGATGGCTTATTGCTTAAAAGTTTTTATAAGGAAGAAAGAATATACATTCCTTTTAATAGAATACCTAAAGAAGTAGTTAATGCTTTTATATCTGCTGAAGATAAAAAATTCTTTAAGCATTATGGGATTGATTTACTTGCTATTTTAAGAGCTTTTATATCAAACATATCAAACTATGGATCAAGCAAGAGAACAATAGGCGCATCTACTATAACACAACAAGTAGTAAAGAATCTTTTACTTACTAATGAACTTAGCTATGAAAGAAAAATTAAAGAGATTATTTTGGCAATTAGAGTTGAAAATGTCTTATCAAAAAATAAAATATTAGAGTTATATTTAAACGATATTTATCTTGGTTTTGGCTCCTATGGTATTGGTTCTGCCAGTCTTAATTATTTTAATAAATCAATTGATGAATTAGAGCTGCACGAGATTGCTTTTTTAGCTGCATTGCCTAAAGCGCCAAACAATTATAATCCAAAATATAATTATGATGAAGCAATAATTAGAAGAAATTGGGTAATAGATAGAATGTACCAAAATGGTTTTATTCAATTCGATGATTTAGTTTATAAAAGTTTTCCAATTAATATTTATGTCAGAAAAGATAATTTATTTCTCGATGCAAATTACTATTTTGAAGAGACAAGAAAAAAATTATTGAATCAATATAAAATTAATAATTTATATTCTGAGGGATTAATAATAAAATCAAGCTTAAATTCAGAATTACAAAAAAAAGCTAATAGTAGTTTAGTTAGAGGATTAATAAATTATGATAAAAAACAAGGATGGAGAGGCGTTATCGAAAATACAACATTTACAAATTTTGTTGAAAATATTGAAAAATTTAATAAAATTAATCCTTTTCCTCAAAATTGGAAAC
>MDTG01381674.1_pt1 | contig 12461 bp, 16 predicted proteins | sample 811421 | NCBI WGS metagenome assembly MDTG01 (sample SAMN05326645, study PRJNA326480) | marine metagenome | isolation source: seawater | place: Pacific Ocean: South East | collected 2011
GTGAATAGTCTATTATGTTGTAAAATATCATCAGGATACTCGTCCCCGAAACAAATAGAACAAGTATAATCTAATTGATTATTCATAATATAATAAAAGTATATAAAGAATAATCCATATAAAATAATAAGTAAAAAAGTTAGATTAAAAAAAAATTGATAAGAATATAAAAATTATATTATAACAATAATATATATATCAATATCACTTTTTAATTTTCCCGGTTAGCTCAGCAGGTAGAGCGCTAGACTTTTAATCTAGTGGTCATGGGTTCGATCCCCATATCGGGAATAAGCCCGCGTGGCGCAATGGATAGCGCACCAGACTTCTAATCTGGGGGTTGCGGGTTCGAGTCCCGCCGTGGGTTTAATTTTTTTTTTGGGCTATAGTCTAGTGGTTAGGATAACCCGCTTTCACCGGGTAGACCGGGGTTCAATTCCCCGTAGCCCAATTCACATCAAATAAAAAAATATATATAAAAAATATTTTTTATATATATTTAAAGTTATAAACAAATATATATTATATTTGAAATCAAATATAATGTCAGGAATAGAAATGTGTGATGATAAAATGCCTATTGATAATGTATTTTATGACAAATTAACAGAAATAAACAATTTATTTAAAGAAAAGAATTTTAAATCAAAAATAGGCTCAAAATTATCAAATGATTCAGTTTATCAAACAATAATTTATTTTAATCCAATAAATGAGACAGAACAATATGTATTAAATATAATTAGTAAAAATTCAATGAATATAACAATACCAATAGAAAAATCAAACAATTATTTTACAACAATTGTAAAAGATATAAATTCATTATATGAATTAATAAAAACACATTTAAAATAATAATATAAAAAATAAATAATTATAAATAATATAATGGCAAGCGTTCGTGAAAATATGGTTGTATTAACAGATACAGAAAAACCTAACATAAATTCAATTTCTGGAATGGCATTAGAGAGAATAAAAACAAAAGTAAGAGGTATAAAAATAAGACCAAGTACATTACATTTAATCATAAAATATGTAATGGAAACAGTTGAAGAAACACCAATAAAAGGTACAGAACAAAAAGAAATGGCTTTAAGATTAATAAGAGTATTAGCTGTTGATTTTACAGAAGGTGAAGATGAGAAAGTAATAGTAGGTTTATTAGATGATGGAACAATTGGTAATATGATTGATTTAATAGTAGATGCTACAAGAGGAAAATTAGATGTAAATAGAACATTAGAAGTAGCTGTTGCGGGTGCGAATAGATGTATCCCGTATTTATGTGGATAGCGGGAAATCCGCCAAAAGAAACCTATGGTGCGGGAACCGTCCCGTACGCGGAGCTTCGCTAATAGTCGCGTGTGGGGCGACCTCCCCACGCAGAGCTCCTTAAAGCACGCGGAGCTGCGCTAAATATTTTTTTTGGGTGTAAAAAAAACTATATTATTATTATTAAATAGTAGTAATTATATAGAAACTTAACAGACCATAACATCAGCCCAATTGTTAGGAGTATCTTTAAACCCTTTACCCCAAACAATATCTTCAACAGGCGGAACATCAAAATCCTCAGATAAAATAAATGTACAGATATCCATATTAATAGTAGATGGAATTTTAGTTTTAGTTTTAGTTTCAGTTTTGTTCATAGGACAATACTTGACAGTATGTCCTTTTTGATTACAATTGGGGCAAGTAATAGAAAGAAGGTAAGGACAAACAACAACGCCTCGTTTGCGAATATTGTGTTTATCAAAATCAGGATTGCAAGCATCATAACATACTTTGCAGAAAGGTTTACGCGCAGTCATTGTGTGTTGTAATCGTATGAAAGGTGGTAGGATATAAAAAAAATAAGTAATAAACGATGTCAATTTTTTTTTAATATAACAGAATTGCTATAACAGCACCGATAAATGTATTAATAAAATTAACAACTTCATTAGTTAAAATAAATGAACTAGCCACAGAAAGAGCACCTTTACTTTTTTGTAAAGTAGAACCAATAATACTTTCAATATTAGTAGCAGTAAAAGCAGCAATAGTGCAAGGAAGAAGTGCGTTAATATTAACAAAATTAATTTTAATAGCATATATTGTTAAGAGAAATGATCCAGCAATACCAGCAAGTGTTCCTTCAAGACTAACAGCACCTTCTGTTCCAGGTGGTACAGGTTTAAATGTAGTAATTGAATATGTATTTTTACCAAAAACTTTACCAATTTCACTAGCAAATGTATCAGATAATTTAGTAGCAAGTGAAGCAACATAACCAATATTAAATATTGAAGCAGATTTATAATAAATAGCAGATAAAAGACAACATAGAGCAGCAACAGTGGCTGAACCTAAAACATTTTCCATACCACGTCTACCTTGTCGTGGTTCTGCAATATTAAGTTTTTCTTTATATTTAAAACCAATTTTAGTAACTATTGAACCAAATATAAAGTAGATAGCACAAATAGACCATCCTTGTAATCCAAGTGTGGTCCATAGTAAGATACCAAGAAGCCAAGAGGTAATAAGTCCATTATCAGTAAGAAATGGTTGTTTAAAAGTTATACCAGCTAAGGCTAAGATAGAATTAATTTTAATTGCTTCTGTAAATATATTAGAACGAATAGGTAAATTGCGTGGATTAGATAGTTTAGGATGTAAAATAGTATTAGTTTGAAGAGTTTGAAGAGTTTGATTATATTCAGCGGAATTGGTTCGATGTGCGAATTTTTGATGAAAAATTCGTACTGCTCGCATGGGCATCATGAAAGCATTATTAAAAGATAAATAAAATGTAATAATAAGAATAATATTCTTACGAATATGCAGTGAAATAGAATATCCTGCCATTAAATATTAAGAGATAATTATAAAATAATAAAAAAAAAATTTATCAATTAAAAAATAAATAAATTTTTTTAATTTTTATACATTAAGTCCAGCAATAGTTTGTGATTGTATAACATTTCTGGGAGGAATAGAAAATCGTCGTTTAGAATCAGCATAATTATTAAGAGGAGGAGGAGTTTCATCAATTTGAACAGATTCTTCCTGAAGTTTATCTTTAGAATTAAAAATGAATTTTTGCATAAGTTTCATCATAAATTTTTCAACAATATTTTTATTATTATAAGCTTGTTCTTTATCATGGTCTTGATATCTTTTATAGAAATGTGATAATTCACATTTAGTAAGACCATTATTGATTTGTGATTCTTTTAAATCTAATATTTCTTCTAATAAAGTTCCACTGATAGGATCAGGTTTATAATCATAAGGTAAACAACAATCAGGTTTTAATTTACAAATAGTGCACATTTTTTGGAAACACATAGGGAAACAATCATAGAAAAAGAAATTAAGACAATATCTTTTGCGCAATCGTGCGTTTAATATTTCTTGTGAAAACATTTTATCAATCATAATAAAAGCAGTTTTTAAATAAATAATATTATTAACAAATCTTTTTTTATTAACATTAAGTTCATTAATTCTTTCTCTATATCTTTTGCGGTCCTTAGAAGAAAGTTCAGGTCTATTTTTTAAAATAGCATTAATTAAACGTAATTCATTTTTAATATTTTTTAAAGTAGTAATAGTTTTAGTTTTATAATCATGTATTTTTTTAATAAGAGAAAAGACATTAGTATTATAAATAAGTGGATATCTATATCTAATTCTACTAGGAATTAAAAAAGGATTAGTTTCTTTAATATCAGCGATTTTTTCTTCAATACTATGAATTTTATCTTTTAATATAGTTAATAATTTAAGTTCATTTTTATTATATTTAGATCTTAACATAGTTTTTTTATCATCATTATCATTATCAGAATCATCAGTAGAAGATGGAGAATTAGAGTTAAAATTAGAATTAGAGTCAGCATATAATTTGGTCATCATATTTTTCCATTTACTAGGTTTTCTATAGGGTGTATTAGTAGGACTAGCATTATTAGAATTTTTTTTTTTACATTTAGATTTTTTTCTACTAATTTTTCTCATATTATTATTAAATAATAGCAATTTACCAGATTGAAATTCAACAAATGATTGTAATTTATCATATTGATGAGCAGTGATTTTATAAGCTTGTGAAGCAGCATCTAATTTCATAAAACTAATAATTGATAATAAAAATGTTAAAAATCCATTTAATCCAGATAAAACATAATTACCATATAAATCATCAGCACCAAAATGAGATTGTGCTACGGTGCAAAAACCAGAAATAGCTATTGCTGGAATCATTAATATGTATAATCTAATAATGGTATAAGTGCAAGCTTCCATGTATATAATTTTCTGACCTTTTAAATAACTAGCTAATATATCGAGTGCTGAAGAATATCTTTGTGCGAAATCCAAATCATAGTATTTATTAATATGAGCTTTAACATCATTATATGATAATTTTTTATATGCGATTCTATATTCATCATAATCACAATCATAATCACTATCAGATACACTAGAATCACTAGGTTCACTAACTGTATGATAAAAAAAACGAGGGATATTAGGGGGTAGTTTTTGAATATTATGATTAGTATTATTAGTATTATTAGAATTATTAGAATTATTGGTATTAGTAATAGAATTAGTATAATTGGAAATAGGATTAGAATTAGAAATAGGATTAGAATTATTATTAGAAATATCATATTCATTCAAATTAATATTACGAAGATTAGTGGTATGTAAATTATAAGAAGTAGGTGGTAAATGAAATATATTTTTTTCAACAATTTTTTCAATAATATTAGACGCATTATTATTAGAAATATCAAAAGACCTAACCCTGGCTAAATTTTTATTGATATTATTAGAAGAATTATCAATTTTAATAGTAATAGCAGAATTATCATCATCATCAGTATTAAAAGCAAAATTTTTCAACATAAAAAATAGTATTATAAGAAAATAAAAAAGAAATAGAATATTAACATATAAAATTTAATTACCAGTTGAACCAAATCCACCAGTTCCACGATTAGTTTTATCACCTAATCTTGAAACATCATCAACAATATAAACATACATAGGAAATTCAAGATTAGGAGGACATAATTGTACATATCTATTACCTTCTTCAAGAATAAATTCCATAAAATCATAACCTTGTGTATTATCAAATACGGCCTTAATATTACCTCTATATCCAGAATCAATAATACCGACGGAATTAGCTAATCTAAGAGGGGTTTTAACAGGTGTGCTGGATCGAGAATATAAATAATATCCTACATATCTATTATTGATTTTCATACAACATTGAATTTTATGATCTAATGTAATTTTTTGAGCTCCAATACTTTCAGTATTTTGAGGACAAATAAGATCAAAGCCGGAATTAAAACAATATTTTTCTATATCAGTATTATTTTTAACAGCATCTAAATATAAATCAACATTTAAATTATTTTTAAGTGAGAATTGAGTATATAAATCTTTAACATTATCAGATACATCAGGGTGAATATAAATATATAATCTATAATATGGAATAATTTTGTCAGAATCATCTTTATCTAATATATCTAATACATTATTGTAATTAATATAATCAAGTAGTTCATAATCAGAAAGCTTAGAAATACCTGTGCTATTAATAAAATTAATAATATAACAAAGATATCTTCTAACAAATAAAGAAGCAAATATAGAACCAATAAATATAGCAGGATATATAGAAATTAACATATTAATAATATTATTAATAGTAATAATTTTAAATAGTATTATTAAATCAATTTTAAAAAAAAATTGAATAAATATAAATAAATAAGTAAATCTAATACATAAAATAATAAAAAAAAATGTTAAATGAAAACAAACTATTTCAAATACCAGGAGATTTAGTTTTTGCAACAATTATTAGAAGACCATCAAGACAAAATAAATCACCTTATGTAGCTGATATAAATGTAGATGGTCGTGAAACATTATGTCATGTTCCTGCCCAAAATTGTGCTGGAAAATGTTGTTCAGGTGCAAAAGCTCTTGTTCGTGTTGCAACAAAAGCAAATGGGAAACCAGTAGGTGCAAATGCAATTGGTGGAAAATTTAAAATGTTAAAATGTGAATATATAATGCAACTAATATGGTTTAATGATACATGGACGTGTGCTCATCCAACATTAGGAGAAAAATTGGCGTATGAACTTATAATACAAAATAAGATTCCAGAACTTCGTCCAATAAAAAGTTTTCAAAAAGAAGTTTCAAAATATTATAATACAGATATGCGTATAGATATAGTAGCAACACATGATGATGATAGTAAAACAATGATTGAAGTAAAAACACCTATTGATGCAGATACAGAATTAGATGATAAGATGAAAAAAATAACAAAGTTTGACAAAGAAAATACTTGTTCAATATTTCCATTAGGAAAACGAAATCAAATAGGACCAAATAAAAAAAAAGTAGTATCAGCACGAGCAATACGACATATTCATGAACTATCACAAGTAGCTAAAAGCAAAAAAAATGATTCAAATGCGCCATCTGCAGTAGTATTATTTATTGTAGCACGTGCAGACGTAAAAAACTTTTATATAAATCATTGGGGTTGTCCTATATTAGCAGAATATGTTGAACAAGCAAAAAAAGACGGGGTAACTTTTATTGCAAGACAAATTGGCTGGAATGATGATGGTAGTGGGTTTGATCTAGGTAATATTCCTATATTAGAAAAAATAAATGTTACAATTGAAGACTTAAGTAATCGTGTAATAATTATTGAAAAACAAGTAAATACACTACTTGAAAAAAAAATTTAAAATAAATTTAAATTTATTAGAATTAAATTTATTTAATAAAGGTAGAAGTAAAAAAAATTGATTAAATATAAAAAAATAATTAATGATAAATATTAACAAAATTACGATGCTAAGCACGAAGGACGAGAAGTATATTAGTGAGGCGAGTATGGAGGCGTTGAAATCACCAGTTTTGATGAGGCATGGAGCTATTGCTGTTGCGAATGGTAAAATTATAGGTCGTGGTCATAATGATTATCGAACAACATCAAAAGATAATTTTATTACAGATACTTGTACGATGCATGCTGAGATAGGAGCTATGAGGAATATGTTTCATTCTTGTGGTTCAAATGCATATGGAAAATACAGTAATAGTATAAAAGTCGTCTAAGAAAAATAAAGATTTAGATAATATAAAAAAATTATACAAAAAAACGACGATTTATGTAGTGAGGCGTGATAATAAAGAAAATTTAAAAGATTCAGCACCATGTATAAATTGTTTAAATACTATGATAAACTTAAATATAAAAAGAATAGTATTTAGTTCAACAGATGATACATTTATAAGTTGTAGTCCGTGTGATTTAACATTAGAACATTTAAGTGCTGGTGAAAAGTTTTTAAGAAATAATGGATATAAGCAAGCTCAGCAAGCAATATTGCGAGCATCAGGATAATTATTTAAATGTAAGCATTTTTTTTTAAATAAAGTGCTATCATTATAATATAAGCCATATCCAGGTGTAAAACCATTAGCAACATGTGTAAGATCTTTTGTAATATTACATTTAAGTCTATCTTTAGTTCCTAAACAAAGAGCTTTATCTTTAAGTTCTTGGGTATAATTACTTCTATCAATACTACATTTATTTTTAGTAATATCAAGCTGTTGTGATTGATCTCTGCTGTATAAATTATGTTTATTTAAATTAGCACCAATTAATGCTGCATTGACAGTCTTATAACAATCAAATGAATTATTAACAGAACATTTAATTTCATTATTAACTATTCTGGTTTTAAGATATCCAGAATAATTTTTAACACTAACACTAGGATTATTATTGGGTAATTTACAAGCAGTATATGAAATAGCAGAGTTAGGATTACCTATATAATTATTATTGTTAGTTCCATTTAATGAGAAATTACCATTAGTATTATTTAATTTTTTAGAATATTTAGTTCCAGCTTTTCTTGCTAATGTAGAACCAGAACCGCTAGAGACATTAACAGGTTTAGCACCAATAACATTATTATTACGATAATTAGGATAATAGACCATATTATATATAGTATAATATAAAATTAGGAAAAAAAAAATTGAAAATAAAAAAAAATAAAAAATAAATTAACATTAAAGAAGAAAAAAATAAAATTATAAAGAAAAAATAATATGGAAAGATATATTCCACCTCATCGTAAAACATTTTCTAATCCTAAAAGTTATGCAAATATAACAAAACATGAAAAAATAAATAAAAATATAGAAAAAGAGTTTAAGAAAGATATAAAGAAAAACGGTTGGTATTTTCTAAATAAAAACAATATATTATTAAATCAAGTAAATAATAATAAAAAATTGTCAACAAATCAAAGGGAAACTTCATATAAAGAAAATTATATAAATTGTATAAATAAATTAAGTAATAATTGGAATAATTTTAGAAATAAAGATATAGAATTAGTAGGGGATAGGTCAGAATATATAAATTATGAAGAAGAAATAAATAAAATAGCAGATGAAGATGAAGAAATTCAGAAACTATTACAAGAATATAATGAAACATTAAGTGAAGATAGTGATACAGAAAATGAACAAAATAGACATCTAATATATTAAAAATTAACAAAATAAGTTAATTTATATATTATATAAAATTTTTTTTTATATAATATGTTAAACATAGATGATTTAAACATAGAAGAATTAAATAATGATTTAGAAAGTATGGAAAAAAATATAAGTAAAATAAATATAATAATAATTATGACAGATGAGGATAGGATAGAAAAAATAATAAAAAAAAAACAAAGATTAGAAGATAATATATTAAAATTAGAAGTAGTAAATGAAATAATAAATAAAGTAAACAGTGAATATTGTAAAGATGAATATAAAATAAATTATTTATTAAATTTTGCGATAAATACAAATACAGATACATTAGAATATTTAAATAATTCAGAAAAAAAAGAAGATATAAAAAATATAACTGAAACAATATATGAGTTAGATATTTTAAAAAATTTAAAAGATATAAAATATGATATAGATAATAAAAAAAATAATACTATAAATTTTATAGATACAAATTCATTAATAATAATATTAAAAAGATTAGAAAAAATATATTATGTAAAAAAAAGACATAATAATAATAATAATAATAGGAAAACAAAAAAAAGAAATATATATTAAAATTAAATTGATAATTAATTATAATATATTATAATATGAATTATAATAATTTATTCTCAGTATTAATGAGGGATAATTCAAATATAAATCCGTGGAACACACAGTTAATGGAAGAAAATCCTTCAACTCAAAATTTATTTTTAAATTATAATTCAAATGAAAATTCAAATGAAAATTCAAATGAAAATTCAAATGAAATAGACCACATGAGTGAGAATACAGATGGAAATAATCTATATAATTTATTAGATAATTCAACAAATTCAATATTTAATCATATAAATCAAATATTTAATAATAATTCAACAGATTCTTCATCAAATAATGAAGAAGTAGAACCAATAAATTGGATAATGAGAAATATATTAAATAATCCATTACCATATCGTAGAAGACAAAGATATATTGTAAATCCAAATGTATTAGATAATAATTATTTTCTAGAAAATTTTATAAATAATACATTAGAAAGTGATAAAAATAAATATAAAAGAGTAATAGATGATGAAGAATTTAAAAACTTAAAAAGACAAAAATATAAAAATGAGTATAAAGAAATATATGATGCTTCAGAATGTCCAATTTTCTGTGTTCCATTTGAAGAAGATGATGATATAATAATATTACCATGTAATCATTTATATACTGAAAGTGCAATAGAAAAATGGTTAACAGAAGAATCAAATACTTGTCCTGTTTGTAGATATGAATTTAAACATAAAGAAATAAAAAATGAAGAAGAAGAAGAAGAAGAAGAAGAAGAAGAAAATGAAGAAAGAGAAGAAGAAGGAGAAGACGAAGGAGAAAACGAAGGAGAAGATGAAGGAGAAATAGATTTAACAAATAGACAAAATAGACGAAATAGAATAAATAGATTAATGAGATCATTAAGACGAAATATAATGAGAAATAATAGAATGTTAAATGAAAGTTTAATGAGTTTAACAAATATACAAACAACAAATAATTATAATAATAATGATGATGACGATGAGTTATTATTACAACAAGCAATATATGAAAGTTTAAGAGAAACAGGAAATAATGAAGAAAATGAAAATAATGAAAATAATGAATAATAAAAAATAAATAAAAAATTGATAAAAAAATAACTATATTATTATACAAAAAATATGGATAATAATATAGAAGAGTATAAAGATACATTATCAGAATTAGAAAAAAAAGCGCTGGAAATAGCAGTAAAAAATTTAGAGTCATCTTTTAATTTAGAAAAATCAATAGGATATCAAGAATTTTTAAAATCAAAAGAAAAATAATATTTAAATTTTGTATTTAAAATTAAATAGAATTTTTTTTGATAAACCAGAATTGGAATGAAAACAAGATTTTTCGATATTATTACTTTTAAATAAATTAGTAAGCATCTCATTAATTATATAATTATTATTTGTCAAAAAATCATATATATCAGTAATATCATCAACAGTGCAAATATGTAGATTACTAGCATAAGATTTAATTTTAGAATCAATAACATATTGACAATATGATTCATTAGCTTTATTAATTTTAGTTGAAACATTTTTTATTGATATAGTTTTAATATAATCTTTAAAAGGGCCTTTTGGTATTTTATTAAGTGTTAATATATGAAAATAATATTGGGTTTTATTATCATAATAAATATCAGTTAATAAATTATAACTTTCATAAATATCAGTACTCATAGTTTATGTAGTAGATATATATAAATATAATATAATATTATTAATATAATAATAATATAATAATGAATTATGAAGAATATGAGGGTGGAAAAACAAAAAGTATAAAACAAAAATTTTTAGGTGAAGGATCTTATGGGTGTGTTTGGAAACCAGGAATAACTTGTAGTGGAAATTCTTTAAAAGATAAAGAATTGGTAACGAAAATAACTGAAAAAAATTTTTACAGTACAAATGAATTACAAATAGGAAATTCATTAAAAAGTATAAAAGGATATAATAAAAGATTTGGTGGTGTAAAAAAATATTGTATAGTAGAATTTAATAAATTAATAAATTCAAAGATAAATTTAAACAATTGTCATAAATTACTAGAACATATAGAGTATGAGAATGAAGCTATTGAAAAATTATTAGCAAGTAAATTTTATTTATTTCATATAAAATATAAAAAAGGTGAAACTTTATATGAACATTTTAATAAAAATAATGAGATTATAAATAATAATAAACTATATAGTGCGAAATATATTCATTCTCTTTATTTTTTATTGAATTCTATACAATTATTAATAAATAAAAAGATAGTTCATAATGATTTACATTATAATAATATAATCTATAATACAGATAAAAATATTCCAATAATAATTGATTTTGGATTAAGTTTTGATAAAAGAAAATTTCATATTTCAGATAATAAATTCAAATATTCATATATTCATAATATTTTAATGAAATATTCAATAGATATAAATAGAAATTATATCTATAATATTGAAAAAAGATTAATAACCTATTTAATCTATAATAGAACATCAAAATTTAATAATAAAGTAAATGATGATTTACAAAAAAATGAATTAACAAAAGAAAATATAGAATTTTTTATAGAAGATTCATACAATACAATGGAACATAATTATAAAGATATAATTTTAACAGAATTAGAATTAGAAGTATACAAAAAATCTTTATATAATTATTTAATGAGATTTGAAAATAAAGAGAAATATCCATATTATTCAACAATTTTATCAGAATTATTACCATTAGCATATAAATTTATAGATATACATAGTATTAGTATAAATTATATAGATTTTTATATAAAAAATATAACAGAATTAAAAAATAGCAAATACTTATTTATTTATAATTTAATAGTGAATTTATTAAAAAAAATATTATTTCCAGAGCCGGAATATCGTTTAGAATGTAATCAATTGATTTCAATATTAGGATTTATAATAAAATATATAAATAATATAAAAAATTATAGTGAAAATATAAAGAGTGATTTTGATTCAAAATTATCAATTTTATTAAATGAAATAGATGTAAAATCAGAAATAATTTTAAATAGAAACTATGGATATATAAATTTTTCAGAAATTTTAACAAAAGAAAATATAGAATTAGTAAAAGATTTAAAAATAAAGATCAAATCTAAATAGCGGGAACCGTCCCGCACGCGGAGCTTCGCTAAAATAGGAAAAAGTAGTTTTGGGAAGTTTTCGCAAATTTTCGCAAAATTAAATTAAAATATTAAGATAAAATATAAAAATA
>MDTG01012106.1_pt1 | contig 12460 bp, 10 predicted proteins | sample 811421 | NCBI WGS metagenome assembly MDTG01 (sample SAMN05326645, study PRJNA326480) | marine metagenome | isolation source: seawater | place: Pacific Ocean: South East | collected 2011
ATTTTCTTCATCAGTTTTTCCAAAATTATAAGTAATAATCTGTTTATTTTTAGTTTTGACTTTAGTATTCGCTAATCCTAAATTATCAGTGTTGCCTTCAACACCTATTGCAACCAGTATTTTATCAAATGTAAATACTTTATCATTATTATTTTCCCGAGTTATTAACTGCATCTTATTTTTTTTCACTATATTTTCTACATTAGATTTCTTAAAAAACTTTACACCTTTTTTTAAAAGTATTTTTTCTAATGTTAGAGATATATCATGATCCTCATGAGGACAAATACGATCTTGCATTTCAAAAACATTAACTTCACATCCTAAATCATTGTAAAAACTAGCAAATTCTATTCCTATTGCTCCTGATCCAATTATCCCTAATTTTTTAGGTAATTCTTCTGGTACCATAGCATTTTTGTAATTCCATACTATATCTTCTTTTCCATTTAAAAATGTAGGAATTTTTGGACTTGCTCCTGTTGCTATTATTATATTTTTTGCATTTACTAGTTCAATTTTTTTGTTACCTGAAACTTTTATCGTATTAGCATCTTCTAAGAAAGCATTACCTTTTAAAACTTTTATAGAGTTCTTTTTGAAAAGATAATCTATTCCTTTAGAAAGTTGTAAAGATACCTCTCTAGATCTTTTTACAATATTATGTAAGGAAAAAGATAATTCATTATTTTTAACACCAAATTCTCTGGCTTTTACTCCATATGAAAGAATTTCTGAAGACCTTAATAATGCTTTTGTTGGAATACAACCCCAGTTTAAACAAACTCCACCTAATTCATTTTTTTCTATAACTAAAACCTTTTGTTTCAATTGCGCAGCTCTTATTGCTGCTACATAGCCTCCTGGGCCTGATCCGATTACTACAACATCAAAAATATCATTTTTACTCATTAAACTAACATTGCTGAAGGGTTACTTAAATAAAATTTAAAATACTTTAATAAACTAGCGGCAGTTGCACCATCAACAATTCTATGATCAACAGATAATACAAAGGACATAGTTTTACATATTTTAAATTCATTATTTAAAACCACTACATCATCAATTATATCTCCTATAGCTATTATACCTGATTGAGGTGGATTAATTATAGCTGTAAATTCTTCAATACCATACATTCCTAAATTAGAAATAGAAAATGATCCTCCTGTATACTCTTCTGGAAGAAGTTTTCCCTTCTTAGCTTTTACAGCATATTCTCTTACTTCTTTTGATATAGTTTCAAGGCTTTTGCTACAAGCTTGTTTTATAACAGGTGTAAATAAACCATTATCTGTTGCTACTGCAACGCTAATATCTACATCACTAAACTCTGTAACTGATCCATCATTATTCCAAATAGAATTCATAGAGGGCACTCTTCTAAGAGCTAAAGCTATAGCTTTAATAAAATAGTCATTATAACTAATTTTAAAGTCTTCATTATTTTGAATTAAGAAATTATTTAATTTATTTCTTTCATTTACAAGAGAGTCTAATTGAACTTTTCCCTTTAAATAAAAATGAGGGATAGTCGATTTAGCTTCTTGTAATTTAGTAGCAATAGTTTTTCTTATGTTTGATAATTTAACTATTTTTTTATGAAGCCCTTCATTAACTAAGATATTATCATCTTTTCTAATACTAGAAAAATTACTTTCTTCAAGATCTCTTTTTATAATCCTTCCTTTAGGACCAGTTCCTGTAATTTTATTTATATCTAAACCTTTAATTTGTGCAATTCTTTTTGCCAAAGGAGATATTAATATTCTTTCTTTTTGCGATTTATCCTCTTGAAGATTATGAACTTGTAAGTTTTTTGTATCTTGTTTATTGTTATCTATTTTTTCTTCATTAAGTGAGTTATCTGTTTCTACTTCATCAAGTGAGGCGTTATCTGTTCTTTCTTCATCAAGTGGGATATTAGAAACTTTTTCGTTCTCAGAATTATTATCTACATCTGAATTACTAATTATAAATTGTTTGATATCTGCTTCTGTATCTCCATCAAGAGCTATTACTCCTATAAGTTTATTGACAGGTACATTTTCTGAGCCATCAGGAAAAATTATAGAGGCAAGCTTTCCTTCATCTACAGCTTCTACCTCCATTGTGGCTTTATCAGTTTCGACTTCTGCAATTATATCTCCTGAAACAATTTCATCTCCTACTTTCTTAATCCACTTTGCAATATTTCCTTCTGTCATAGTGGGAGAAAGTGCTGGCATTAACAAAGCTACTGGCATATATAACAATCCTTATAATAAGTTAACATATTTCTAAACATTTTTTAAATATTGTATCAGCTGACGGCAAAGCCAATTTCTCTAAATTTTCTGCATATGGCAATGGTATATCTTTTCCACAAAATCTCAATGGTTCAGTATCAAGATAATCAAAAATATTTTCTACAATTATTGAAATCACTTCAGATGCAACTCCAGATTGAGACCAACCCTCTTCAATGACTATAACTTTATTAGTTTTTTTAACAGACTTTATTATAGCTTGCTTATCCAAAGGCTTTAAAGTTCTTAAATTCAAAATTTCAGCATCAATATTTTCTTTAGATAGCATTTTTTCAGTTTCTATAGCAGTTTCTATTCCTCTAGAATAAGAGATAATGGTAATATCATTTCCTTTCTTCATAATTTTTGCTTTACCTATTGAAATATTATCTTCATTATTATCGACAGTAAATTTTTCATTATAAAGTAATTCATGTTCTAAAAATATTACTGGATTATTATCTTTTATTGCTGCCTTTAGTAGTCCAGAGGCATCAGTTGAATCATATGGCGATAATACTTTTAATCCAGGAATGTGAGAATACCAAGATGAATAATCTTGACTATGTTGAGCTGCTACTCTTGATGCTATACCGTTTGGCCCTCTAAATACTATTGGAATATTTATTTTTCCTCCACTCATGTAAAAGGTTTTTGCTGCTGAATTTATAATATGATCAATAGCTTGCATAGCAAAATTCCAAGTCATAAACTCTACTATGGGCCTTAAGCCATTCATTGCTGCTCCTATTGCTAAGCCAGTAAATCCAGCCTCAGTAATTGGTGTATCTACTACTCTTTTAGGCCCAAATTCCTCTAATAATCCCTGACTCACTTTATAAGCTCCTTGGTACTCACCCACTTCTTCACCTAATAAAAATATATTAGGATCTAACCTCATTTGTTCTGCAATCGTATCTCTAATAATTTCTCTAACAGATATTAAGTTCATTTTATGTCCTCATGTTCATAATAAATATCCTTAAATAAAATATTTTCATCTGGCAAACTCATTGCTCTTGCCTCTTCAGAAGCATTTAATACTTCTTCTTTTATTAACAAATCCATATTTTTTAAATCATCTTCACTTGATATATTATTTTCTATTAAAAAAGATCTAACTCTTTCAATAGGATCTCTATTTTCTCTTGTTTCTTGAATTTCTTGTCTTGTTCTATATTTACCTGGATCAGACATAGAATGACCTCGGTATCTATAGGTTTTTGCCTCTATAAGTATTGGTCCAGATTTTTGATTAATAATTTGATTATATATTTTTTTTAATGATAAATGAACTGTTAGTGGATCCATTCCATCAATTTCATAACCTTTAATTCCAAAAGATTCACCCCTTCTAAATAATTCAGTCATAGCACTAGCTCTTTCTACTGAAGTACCCATTCCATATTGATTATTTTCTATAATATAAATTATCGGCAATTGCCAAAGAGCAGCCATATTAAAAGCTTCATAAACTTGCCCTTGGTTTACAGCACCGTCACCAAAAAAACAAAAAGTAATTGCTTTTTTTTCTAAATATTTGTTTGCAAATGCTATACCTGTTCCAAGAGGCACTTGTGCTCCAACAATGCCGTGCCCTCCAAAAAAATTTTTGTCGGCTTTAAACAAGTGCATAGATCCACCTTTAGCCATAGAAGAACCACCTTTTTTTCCAAGTAATTCACAAAATATATTTAAAAGAGGTTCACCTCTTGATACCATATGAGCATGACAACGATAACCAGTTATAAAGCAATCCTGATTTCCTGCCAAACTTTCAATCCCAGCTATAACTCCCTCTTGACCTATATACAAGTGACAAAAACCACCTATTAATCCCATGCTATAAAGTTGCCCAACTTTTTCCTCAAATCTTCTAATTTTTAACATCAATTCATAAAGATTAAGAACAATATCTTTATCTATATTAGAAATAATATCTTGTTCTGGAAACTTGAGAACCTTAGAATCAGAAAAAATTTTTATTGAATTATTTGCAGCAGTTAAGTTGTCTATCGTTATACCTGGAGGTAATAAACCTTTATAATTATCAATATTAATATTGTCTTCAAGCAAAAATCTTGCAACAGCTATTTTCCATCTATCTGGAATACCTTGCTGTACCCAGGAATAAACAGTTTTTTCATTTATATTTTCTTCAGTTAAGCTTTTAAGTCTTAAAGTGAGTTTTTTTCCTCCTCCTAGCTTACTAATTATATCCGCATGATAAGTATCACTCATAATAGAATTTTAATAAAATAATGCTTTTTGTCAATAAATTCTGTAAAACAAAGAATATTATATTGATGGTTTACAGATTATTTAATTATTATTGTAAAAGAGTTATTCGGAGACTTACCTAATTCATATGACTTTTCTTCTAAGTAATCTAAGTTGATATTATTTTGATCTAATAATAATATTTTATTTTTATAAAAGTTAATTTCTTGAATTAACTGCTCATTAGCTGCTTGTCTAGTTTTTAATAATTTAATTTTTTGAACATAGGCATTTAAGCCATTTTCAAAACCTATAAGATGATATATGAGATAAGCTATAGGCAGTATTGCTAACAATAAAAATATTTTGAGTTTAAACATTTAAAAGATTACCTGCATAAATTAAATCATTATTATTTCTTTCAATAACTAATAACCTGTTATACTTAGAACACCTTTCTGACCTAGTAACAGAACCTGTTTTTATCATTTTTGAATTAGTACCAACACACAAGTCAGCTATAAAATTATCTTCAGTTTCCCCTGACCTATGAGAGATAATAGTTTCTATGTTATTTTCTTTTGCTAGACTAATAGTATCTAAAGTTTCTGTTAATGTTCCTATTTGGTTAGGTTTTACTAAAATAGTATTTGCAGCATTATTTTTAATTCCTTTTGCAAGTCTATTTTTATCAGTAACAAATAAATCATCACCAACGACAAAAATTGAATTTTTTAATTGAGAGTTTAAATACTTCCAGCCTTGCCAATCATCTTCAGCACATCCATCCTCAATAGAAAATATAGGATATTTTTTAACAATATCAGATAAAAAAGAAACCATTTTCTGACTGTCAAAAGGCTTTTGAACTGCTGTAAGTTTATATTTATTTTGCTTATAAAATTCAGAAGATGCTACATCTAAAGAAATCCTTACATCCTTTTCTGGACTAAGTTTTGACTTCCTAATTGCCTTTAACAAAAATTCTAAAGGCTCATAATTATTTTTAAAATTGGAAGCAAAACCTCCTTCATCACCTACTGATGTGGAATAATTGTTTGATTTCAATAATTCTTTTAAATTAAAAAAAACCTCAGAGCACCACCTTATGGCCTCATTAAATGTTTTAGCACCTAATGGCGCTAACATATACTCTTGTATATCAAGGTTATTGTTAGCATGAGCACCACCATTAATTACATTTACAAGAGGAATTGGTAGAAGATTCGTATTAATTCCGCCTATATATTGATAAAGCTCAAGATTATTGACCTTAGCAGCTGTATTAGCAGCTGCTAAACTAACAGATAATAAAGTATTAGCCCCCAATTTGCTTTTATTTTTTGTAGCATCTAACCTAAGAAGAATAGAATCTATATTTTTTTGATCTCTTATATCTAAACCTTGTATAGCATCTAATATTAGAGAGTTTATCAATTCTATATTTTTTAATACCCCTTTCCCATTATATCTTTTTTTATCGTTATCTCTTAATTCTAAGGCTTCATGAATTCCTGTCGACGCACCTGAAGGAACAGCGGCACTTCCTTTTATACCATTATCTAATACAATTTCAGTTAATAAGGTAGGAACACCTCTACTATCTAAAATTTCGTATGCTTTTATACTTTCGATTATGCCCATATTATTTAATTACCTCATCAATTTGCTTTAGTTTTTGTAATAGTTTTTTAAGGTCTTTTATATTTAACATATTAGGGCCATCACTAGGAGCATTATTTGGGTTTTCATGCGTTTCTATAAATACACCTGACACACCTACAGCAACTGAAGCTCTAGCTAAATAAGGAACATATTCTCTTTTTCCTCCAGAACTAGACCCTAGCCCACCTGGCTGCTGAACAGAATGAGTAGCATCAAAAATTACTGGCCAACCTGTTTTTTGCATTATAGGTATTGATCTCATATCTGATACTAAATTATTATAGCCAAAAGATGTTCCTCTTTCACAAAGAATAATTTTATTACAGTCTGCTTTTTCTAACTTATTTACAATATTTGATATTTCCCAAGGTGCAAGAAATTGACCTTTTTTTACCATAACTGCTTTGCCAGTGGACGCAGCTTCAGTTAATAAATCAGTTTGTCTACACAAAAAAGCTGGTATCTGAATTACATCAACTACTTCAGCTACTTCTTTACATTGTTCTTTTTCATGAACATCTGTAATTATATTTATTTTTAATTTGTTTTTTAAATACTCAAAAATTTTCAAACCTTCTTCTATTCCAATTCCTCTGCTACTATCAACACTAGTTCTGTTTGCTTTATCAAAAGATGATTTATATATAAAGCTTATATTTAACTCTATACAAATTTCTTTTATCATTGAAGCCATACTAATAGCATGATCCTTGCTTTCTATGGCACAAGGTCCAGCAATTAGAATAAATGGTTTGTCATTATTAATTTCTATATTATTTAGAAATACTGATTTACTAAATTCATGCATTTTTTTTATTATCCAATGATGCTTTTATAAAAGAATTAAATATAGGATGAGGTTGTAAGGGTTGAGATGCTAGTTCAGGATGAAACTGCACTCCTAAATACCAGCTATGATTAGGTATTTCAATTACTTCAGGTAATACTTTATTTGGCGATTTCCCAGATATTATCATTCCATTTTTTCTAAAAAAAGCTTCGTATTTAATATTCATCTCGAACCTATGCCTATGCCTTTCTTCTATAGTATTTTTTCTATAAATTTTATAGATTAAAGTATTTTTTTTTAAAACACATTTATAGCTACCTAAACGCATAGAACCGCCATAGTCGTCATCAATAGACCTCTTAATATGTTTGCCATCTTTAAACCATTCTGTCATTAAGCCTATAATATTTTCTGTGTTTTTATTATTAAATTCACTTGAGCTAGCATTTTTAATATTTAGATAATTTTTAGCATATTCTATAACCGCAAGTTGCATCCCAAAACAAATACCAAGAAAAGGAACATCATTCTCTCTGGCAAATTTTATAGCATTCATTTTACCTAATATTCCTCTCTTACCAAAGCCACCTGGCACTAGGATACCGTTAAGGCTTTTAAAAATATTTTTAGTTTTAATACAACTTTCTGCACTAATCCAATTTATCTTAATTTCAGTTGAATTATGAATGCCACTATGATGCAACGCTTCACTTAAAGATTTATAGGCATCCTTTAATTGTATATATTTTCCAATAATACCAATATTCACCTTACTTTTAGGGTTTTTTTGCAAAAAACTAATTCTTTCCCATTTTTTTAAATTAGCTTTTTTATATTTATTGATATCTAAATTAAAAAGAACTCTTTCATCTAGCTTCTCTTTATTCAAAACTAAAGGTAATTCATAAATGCTTTTAACATCTAACGCCTGTATAATATTTTTTGAACTTATATTACAAAATAAGGCAATCTTTTCTTTATCTTTTTTTGATATTCTTTTTTCACACCTACAAATCAATATATCTGGCTGTATACCTATTCCTCTAAGTTCTTTCACAGAGTGCTGAGTAGGCTTTGTTTTCAATTCATCAGCAGCATTTAAATAAGGTACTAAAGTTAAATGAATAAAAATTGTCTGTTTTTTTAACATCTCATTATTTAACTGTCTAATAGCTTCAAGAAAAGGCAAACTTTCAATATCTCCGACTGTTCCTCCTACTTCAACTATCAAAAAATCTATTTTTTTTAAGTCATTAAAAATTCTAAACTTTATCTCATCAGTTACATGAGGAATTACTTGAACAGTGCTACCTAAATACTTGCCTTTTCTTTCATTTTTAATAACATTTTGATAAACACTTCCTGCAGTAATATTATCATTTTTTGTAGCATAAACACCAGTAAACCTTTCATAATGACCTAAATCTAAATCAGTTTCTGCTCCGTCGTTAGTAACGAATACTTCACCATGCTGGTTTGGATTCATTGTCCCTGGATCTATGTTGAGATATGGATCTAATTTTCTTAATCTAACTTTAAAACCTCTAGCTTGAAGGTTAGTTGCCAGTGAAGCTGCAGTAAGGCCTTTACCCAAAGAAGAAACAACACCTCCAGTAATAAAAATAACTTTGGTTCGTGAATTAGATATTTTATATATAACAGCTTACTCCGTTTCAGGCACAATTGGTTTAATATTTCCGTCATCTGAAAAATCTTCTATAATTGCTTCATTAACTATAGACTTTTCCTTTAAATTTCCTGATAGAATAGCTAACAAAAGACTATTTCCTAAGAATAAAGCAGCAATAACTGCTGTTAATTTAGTTAAAAAGTTCGCAGAGCTTCTTCCGGTAAGCATACCAGAAAAACTACCTCCTCCTATACCTCCAAGTGCTCCGCCATCACTTCTTTGCATAAGTATGATGATAATTAAAGTCAAAGCTAAAACAGCATGTATTATTAAAAATAAATTAAACATAAGTACCTTTTTCCTTTTAATTAAAGAGTATCATAAATTTTACAAAATTCACTAGCAATTAATGAAGCTCCTCCTATCAATCCACCATCAACATTTTTTAATGAAAATATTTCAGCAGAATTAGAAGATTTAACTGAACCACCATACAATATTGGAATATTTAAAATATTAAATTTATCTTTAATTGTTTTTTTAATTTTATGATGAATGCTATCTATTTCTTGAGCTTTAGGAGTTCTATTGCTGCCAATTGCCCATATTGGTTCATAAGCTAAAATTATATCTTTAAAGTTAGTGTTTCTATCTAGAACTTCTAATAATTGCTTTATTATAAACTGAATACTTTTATTTTGCTTGTAATCAGAAAGTCTTTCTCCAACACAGAAAATAACTTTAAGTTTTTGTTCCATAGCTCTTTTAATTTTTTCCCGTAATACACCATCATTTTCGTTATAAAGCATTCTTCTTTCAGAGTGTCCAACTAAAACATATTTACAACCAATTTTTTTTATCATTTCTGCTGAAATATCTCCTGTAAATGCACCGTTGTTATACTGACTACAATCTTGACTACCAAAAAATACATCTTTTTTAGTTAAGCTTTCTTTTAAATACAGTGTTGTGTGTATAGGAGGTAAAATTATATACCTTTTTTTATAATTATTTTTAATTGCTCTTTGAACATTTTGTAATGTTTTTAAGCCATCATAGTAACTTTTATTCATTTTCCAATTAGCCACTAACAATCTCAACTTAATATTCCTTTCAAAATTTGAAATTAATTGTTTTATATTTATATAAAAATGTTAAATATGTATTATTATGATTAAAAAATTAGGTACGTCTATAAAAAATATTGGAACCAAAACTCTCATACTAATAATAGCTTTAAGTTTTGCAGTATGGGGTTTAGGAGATATATTTACTGGTAACACCAATCCTACAATAGCGACTGTAGGCAAATCTAAAATAAAACTTAATGATTTTAATTTGGAATATCAGACGATTTTAAATAACTTAAGACAAGGCAGTGATGAACCGTTACCTGAAGAATTTATAAAAACTTTGGGAATACATAATTCAGTTATTAATAATATGATTAATAATGAATATATTAATTTGCTATCAAAAGAATTAGGCATTGCCTCATCTGATAACTTCATTAGAAAATCTATTATTAAAAACAAAAATTTTCACGATCAGCTAGGTGTATTCAACAAAGACTATTTCAATTATTATTTAAATAGATATAATATTTCTGAAAAAGAACTGTTAACAATTAGTGAAAAAAATTTAGTTAATGATATTTTAATTAAAACCATTGAAGGTGGTACTGCTATCTCCAAAATAATCATTAACAATATTATACAAAACAGAGACACAACTAGGAAGGCTGAGATTTATGAAGTTGATACAAGTTCGTTGATAATTAAAGAAAAAATCACTGATAATCAAATTAGAAAACATTATGATAAAATAAAAAATACACTTCTAATTGCAGAGAAAAGGAATATTAACATTATAACAATAAATAATAAAAACATTGATACAAATATTCAGATAAAAGAGAAAGAAATACTTGATGTTTATAATGCTAATTTGGAATTTTATAAAACTCCTGAAAAAAGAAAAATTTTACAGCTTATTTTTAAAACTGAATTAAAAGCTAAAGAGTTTATAAAAAATATAAAAAATTTAAAAAGCCTAAACCAATATATCAAACAGAATAATATTAATAAAGATGAAATAGATTTAGGCATATTAACAAAAAATGAACTTAGCGATGATATTAGTGAGATATCTTTTAATTTAGAGAAAAAAACATTTTCTAATATAATTAAATCTGCATTCGGATGGAAGATAGTTTTCATAGAAGATGTAATACCTGAAAAAAATGTAAGTTTAGTAGATGTAAAAGCCTCTATTAAAAAAGATTTAATCAATAATTTAATAAGTGAACGTATTTATGAAAAAGCAAATTCTTTTTATGAAAAGTTCATAGAAACTAATGACCTTGATGTATCACTAAAATTTACAAATTTGGAGAAGGAATATATAAAAAATGTAGAAATTGATAATATTAAAAATATTAAAATTATTAAGAATAATTATTCAGAAGAAGAGTTAGCAAAAATTATATTTAATTTAAAGAAAGGATCTCTTTCAGATCCTTTAGATAATAAAAATAACAATTTATTTTTTATTCATTTAGAAGAAATAGTTGAGTCTACACCCAAAAACTTTAATGATGCTAAAAAAGAAGTGGTAGATAGCATTTATAAAAATTTGAGAAAAAACCAAGCAAAAAAAATAGCCGATAATGTTTATAATATTCTATTACAAAAGAAAACACCTGATCAATCTTCTTATAGTTTAATTAAGACTAATTGGATAACTAATGATAACCGACTTGAAAATAAAATTGATCCAAAAATTAAAAAAATTATCTTTAAAACTAAATTAAATACTTTCTCTAAAATTAATGAAGTAGATGAATACAAATACGTATTTGTAAAACCTACAGAACAATCTAATAAAGTTTTAGATAAAGAAAAAAAATCTCTTTCAAAAAATATTTTGTTGAATATAGATAATAATATAGACAATGACATATTAAATGCTTTGTTAATTGACCTAAAAATAGAAAAGAAAAGTAAAATAAATCAAAACTTTATAAATTCTTTTTAAAATGACAATTATTTTTCCAAAAAAAAATGAATTTCTTAAAAAAATAAATAAAAAAGAAAATCAAATTTTATGGACTACCTTAAAGTCTGACTTAGAAACTCCTGTTTCAACTTATTTAAAGCTTTGCAAAAAAAAAACTAATAGCTTTTTATTAGAGTCGGTTCAAGATGGTACTTTCAGAGGAAGGTATTCCATTATAGGATTTGATCCTGACCTTATCTGGAAATGCGAAAGAGGTGTTGCTTATAAAAAAATACTTAAAAAAAAAAATATCAAATTTGAAAAAGACGATAAAAAACCTCTTTTAAGTTTACAAAATTTAATAAATTCATCAAAAATAAATTTGCCTAATCATTTACCACCAATGTCTGCTGGTTTAATAGGATATTTAGGATATGAGACAATAGAACAATATGAAAAGTTGCCAGAAAGAAAAAAGAATATAATTAATATACCTGATGGTTTTTTTATAAGACCTACAATACTCGCTATATTTGATAACATAAAAAATGAAATTACTTTAGTAACTCCTTATTGGTATAATAGTAAACAAAAAGATGAAAGTGCTTATAAAAAAATTAGTAATAATTTAATAAAATTTAAAAATTTAATTAAAAACCCTTTAATATATTCAACTAAAAAACCTATTAAAAATTTTGTAAAACCAAAGTCTAATATGAAAAAAAATACTTTTTTAGAAATGGTTAAAAAGGCAAAAAGTTATATATATGAAGGAGATATTTTTCAAGTAGTATTATCTCAAAGATTTAAAACAAAGTTTCTACTTTCCCCATTTGAACTTTATAGATCTCTTAGAAGTTTAAACCC
>MDTG01048814.1_pt1 | contig 12460 bp, 11 predicted proteins | sample 811421 | NCBI WGS metagenome assembly MDTG01 (sample SAMN05326645, study PRJNA326480) | marine metagenome | isolation source: seawater | place: Pacific Ocean: South East | collected 2011
AGATATTACATACCTATCAATATTTGAATTAATTTCAAGTATATTTTTAAGTAGTGTTTGAGTAATTAAAGACAAGAATGAAATCATAAAAAAATATATCATAGATTTCACTAGCCTACTGCGGGGGACTTTAAAATTAAATTTAGCATTAAAAACAAATGCAAAAGAAACACCTGCGATAAAACCCAAAGCATTGTTTAAAAAACTATTCTGAATATATATAAAAAATATTTCCGTTACTATCTGTTCTATTATGAGGCTCGTAAAACCTATTATTATGTAAATGAGTAAATAACGATTTTTGTATATTAGTAATAAAGATTTTGAACTCTTCTTACTGCCCATAATATGAGTCTGGTCCATTTTTTCTATTAAAATGCTTTGAAGATAAATAGTCCGGAACATTTTTTTGCATTGGATTTAGAGATTTAGTTAAAAAGTTCATCTTTGCGAGATACTCAATTATTTCTGCATTTTTAAAAGCATCCTCCAAGCTTTGGCCCCATGAGAAAACACCATGACTTGCAACTAATATTCCTGGTAGATCAGCATAATCTAAATTGTGTTTTTTTAGACTTTCATCAATTACTATTCCTGTATTTTTTTCATAATTTTCTTGAATTTCATCTTTAGTAAGTTGCCTCGTACAAATAATTGGATTTTTGGCATAATCAGAATGTGTTGTTCCGTAATTTTCTATATCAAGCATAGCTTGGGCATATGCAGTTGCATATTGTGAGTGTGTATGTACAATTCCGCCAACAAAATCGGAATTTTTATAAATTTCTCTGTGAGTTGGTTCATCTGATGAAGGTTTTAAACCAGTATTTTTAGAAGAATCATCTATAAATATATGTGACATATCATGTTTTGTAACTTCATCAAGATTTACTCCACTTGGCTTTATTACATATTCAGATTTTGATACTCTTTGACTACCATTGCCAAAATTCTGAATGACTAACTCTGATTTAGAAAGTTTATAGTTTATTTCGTAAACAATATTTTTAGTATTATTAAGATTTCTCATTAAATTTATTCTACTTGATTTTTTATAATTTAATCCTTAGATTACAGTTGATGAGTTTTGTACCTGTCATACATAAAGTAAATTCCCTAAGTGAATTAGAAAAAATACCTAAAAACTATGGTGTAGAAATTGATATCAGAATTGAGAATGGAACCCTATGCCTCTCACATGATCCAATAAAAAATTTTGAAGATACAACTCGATTAGATAATTTTTTATCTGAATATGAGCATATGTTTATTGTCGCAAATATAAAAGATTCTGGAATAGAGGACATAGTTATAGAAAAATTAAAAAAATATACTGAAAATTTTTTCTTGCTTGATTTTGAAATTCCTTACTTATTTAATAAAAATAAAAATAATAATAAGTATTTAAGTGTTAGATATTCTAATTTTGAAAAAATAGAAAAAAATTCAAAAATACTTAATTACGTTGATTGGTTATGGGTTGATACTTTTGAAAAATTTCCAATAAATGATAGAAACTTAAATTGCTTGCCTGAACTAAAGAAATGCCTTGTTTCGCCAGAGAGGTGGGGTAGAAAAGAAGACATAAATAAAATTGCGCAATATTTAAAAAATAACAATTTAAATTTTGAACTCATTATGACAAATTTAACTACTGTAAATGATTGGAAGCTAATACTTGATAATAAAAAGTAATTAAATGAACAAAAACTATAACTATTTTTTAAATTATCTAATGAAAAATAAAGACACTGCAAATAGTAAAGTCCTAGATTTTGGTTGTGGTGAAGGAAAACTATTAAATATTTTAATCGAAAATGATTTTGATGCATATGGTGTTGACATAAACCATACAAAAAATAATAAAAAATATCTCGATAACAAATTAGTTGAAAAAAATAAATTAAAACTTATTACTGAAAAAGATACTCTACCTTTTGAAGATAAATATTTTGATTTTATTGTTTCAAATATGGTTTTTGAACATGTTTTTAATATTGAATTGGCAGCATCCGAGATTTTTAGAGTTTTAAAAAATGATGGGATAGCTTATTTAAGGTTTCCGAGCTATGAGATTATCAGAGAAGGACACACTGGCATACTATTGACACATAGATTTAAAAACAAAAAATTATTAAAACTATATATGAATTTTGCATTTTTCCTTGGTTTTGGTGTTAATAGACAAAAACATGGTACAAGAAAAGAATGGGTAGATCATATGATTGATTACTTAGAAAATAAAACAATCTACAGAAAGAACCATGAAATATTAAAAATATTTTCTGAATTTAACGTCATACAAAAAGAAATATCATTCCTTGAGTTTTATTTTGAAAATAGTAAGTTTTTTAAATATTTAATGTCGACCAGATTAAGAAGTTTACTAATTTTTGCTTACAAAAAATATGTAACATCAGATTTTGAGCTCAGAAAAAAAATATAATCATATATTTTTTATAATTGAAATTACTTTTTTTAACCCTGAATTTACTTCAAGATTGTTATCTACCTCAAAAAAATTAATTTTAATTTCTACTTTTTCTTTTAATGCAAAATATTCAAGTTTAAATTTTTGTTGAATTTGAAAAAATTTTTCAAATTTATTCATAGAGTCATTTATTATTTTTCTTTCATTCCAACCCCTAGGAAATCCTCTATCTTGTAATCTCTTATTGAGAGTAGAGGAATTGACATCAATAAATATGCAAAAATAATTATGCTGATTTAAAATTGGTTTAACAATTTTATAAATTGATACTTCATGAATTGATAAAATCGATAAATATATATTCACCAATCCTTCATCAGGTACCAAAAGCTCTGATTCTGAGTCATAGCTATTCATTAAAATAATTTTCTTAGATAAATGTTTTGAATAAAACATTTTGTTTTTGAAGGATAATTCTTTGAGTAAAAATATTTTTATATATATTACAAATATTATTTTTAAATTTGAAATTTTAAAAAAATAGAGAAAACTTTTTTTTTGAAAATCTTCCCTAAATACAAGGTTTGAATTGTTTAATTTTTTTAAATTTTTTATTAATGTAGTTTTTCCACTTGATGGAGGACCAACCAATTCAATTATCATTTGCAATCATCTCTAAAATTTCTTTAATAATTTTAAATTCATTATTGTTTTTACTTTTAGAATTTTCTATCAAAGATACTAAATTTAAATTACTTTTAGATTTAAAACTATTTATCAAATTTTTTTGAAGACTTAACTTATTCTTTTTTAAATCTTGATAACTGTCGGGCTTTCTGACTTGTAAAGTTTCTTCGTCGGCATACAGAAGGAATGTTTTATTTGGTTCTTTAAAAATTCTGTTTAACTTTTTTTCAATATTATTGAAATAAGAGTTTCTCCATTGTGGCAAATCATCAATAATATTTTCAACAGGATATCTATCTGTAAGTACAATATATCCCCTGATTTGATAGATTTTAACTTGTAAGTTTTTTATTAATTTAATAAGTGAAACAGATATGGAAAAAAACGTATCAATTAATTTATATTTATTTTCAGATGTTGGATTAATTTTTTTCTTCGTTTCTGATTTTTTTGCAAAATTTTTTAACTTATGTAATTGAAATCTGATTTTTTTAATTGATTTAGGTATTCCAAAATAAATTACTTTAACTTTTAATTGAGTTGAGAGCAATTTATAGACATTATCAATTGTGGTAGTTTTACCACTCCCATCTACTCCAATAAATGAAAACAAATATTTATTAAGTGTTAACTTTCCTCCCTTAGAAAGTTTTGAGCGAATTAATTTGTAGTAGTAATTTTTATACAGTCTTTTCTTCCTATAAAATCTATATTTTTTTCTAATCTTATAATTTATAACTAAAAATTTAATTATTGATTTTTCACTTATATATTTATCTAATATCAAATCATCTCCCGAAAATTTATTATTAGATATGCCAACTATTTCTTTCCTATACTTAAAAATAGGAAAACTGTTAAGCCTAAACATAGATATAACTATGTCTAGAAAAGTTAACTTGAAACATGCTCTTATTATTTTTAGTTCATGATCTAGATGTTTATCTGTTGTATAAAAGTCGTCTATTTTTTCAATTTTATTATCAAATATCTCTTGATTTAAAACTAAAGATTTAGTAAATCTTTCACCGGTTCTAATAATTTCATGAACATGAAAATGAATTAAATAATTATTATTTTTTTCATCTTTGAAGATTTTGAAATAATCATAAATTCCCTGAAAACTTCTCCATTTCTCTGCTTTAAATTTAGCCCATCCCACTTGATGTGATATGTTGTCAAATTTTCTAAAGTTTCCGTCAATTAAAAACAAATCAAAATCTGTAATCCCCGTGACTGACTCTTGCAATCTGTCAAAACTTTTCCAAATTATTAATTTTTGGTTGTTAGATTTAAAAAAGTCAAAATCTTCTAAGATTTGTGTCTTGATTATATTAATTTTTGAAATAATAATTCCTCTGTTGATTCATTAATTTTGTAGTATTTAAGCTGAGCACCAGGAAAAAGTGTTTTTAATTTTCCAATCGGTGGATGTGGGTGTCCTATTTTTATCCCCATTTTTAGATATAAAAATATTTTTAATTTGTCAAAAAATGTATGCTCTTCATTTTTAAAACTAACATTATTTGTAAGGATATAAATAAACCCATTAGATTTTAATTTTTTCAATATTTTAATTGCAAATTTTTTATCGTTAAATGTATAAAGCCAAGTTAATCTTAAAAAAATTAAATCAAAATTTCCTTTAATTTTTTCAATGTAATTTGGATTTATATTGTAAAACTCTAACTTAGAATTTTTCATATTTAAATGAATATAATTATCTTGTGCTATTTTCATCATGTTTTGTGAAATATCAGTCCAAGTTACCTCACTTCCATATTCTAAAAATTTAAACGAATAGTTACCTGCTCCTCCACCTATGTCTAAAACCTTTTTGCCATCAAGAGATCCCAAATGTTCCTCGAGTAGTTCGAATGTTTGAGTAGATACATTTTTTAATCTGTCTTTATTTGCATACCTAATTTGATAATCGCCCATTACAGGATCCCAATTAAAGATTCTATTTCTGAAAATTGTGTAATAGAGTTTAGTTAACATTATTTAAAGTTTATAGAGATATTTAAATATTTCATTTATTCTAAATAATATGTCCAAAAACAATACTTTTCTTACTAATTCGGTATATTTTATTACACCACAAGTAACAGGTAAAATTATTGCCATACTAACACTCCCAATCCTTCTTGCTATTTTAGATAAGTCAACATACGGAGAAATAGCTTTTTTACTTGGAATCCAACAAATACTATTTACCATAGTTTCGAACGGTAATCGGCAAACTGTATTGAAATTTTTCAGTGATGCTAGTCAAGAATCAAGATCTGAAATGATACGTTCCTCATCCATACAATCTCTATTCAGATGTATATCTTTCCTAATTCTTGCCTTAGTAGTAAATATCTTATTTGAACTTAATTACTCATCATCTTTAGTTGTAATCATATTTTTAGGAATTTTGCTTATGTCGTTTGAGGCTTTGTACGATTCATTAATGATTGCCACAAATTTGATTGAGACTAATTCGAAATCTAACATTTTAAAGAGTGTTTTTTCCCCTATCTTGATAGTTTTCTTTGTATTTCTAAATCCTCAAGTTGAAGTTTATTTCGTAGCACTTTGCTTAACTTTTGGTATTAAATTAATGTATTCATTCTTCAAAGTGAATATCAATTTACAGCATGGAAACAACAGTGTTAACAAAAAAGAAATATCTCAATATTCAGCAAATATGATGGTATTAAATTCTAATCAGAAAATTTCAAAGTGGTCAGACAGAATCTTACTAGGTCTTTTAATTTCACAAGAATCACTTGGAGAGTATCATGCTGTTTTACAGCTAGTCTTAGTTCTTGAATTTATATCAAACGGTTTGATTACTACTTTTAAAACTCATCTTTTTAGTTCGCAAAAAAAGAATGGAGGTTCAAATTATAAATTGTTTCAAGATTTAGTTTTTCTTATATTTATGTTGGCGATAATTGGTGCAACTTTAAGATTCAATTTAGGAACAGCCATATTAGAAGAAGAGTATTGGGGTATGTTGAGCTACATACCTTTTTTAGCATTATCAATATTTATTAATACTGTTTTTAAGCTTCTAAGCGTTGTTGCAGATAAACAAACTAGTTTTATAAATTATAAAAAGATCTCTACATTAACAGTTTTCGCAAATATATTTTTAAGCCTCATTGGCTTATATTTCTTTGAAATAAGAGGTCTTATTGCTGCAATAATAATTACTTATGTTCTAAAACTAATATTGCTTTACAAAGATAAAAACTTTTTAGAAAAACCAAAAATAAACATTCAAAAACTATTTTTTTGGTCATTTTTATTTGTTAACGTCGAATTTGTTTCCTACTTTATCGGTAACGCCGGAGAAGTTACTTTAAGATGGTTATTTTCTTTGGTAGGTTTATTTTTTGCTGCTGAAAAGTACATCAATTTAAAAAAATATGTTTGATTTCAAATTATGAATATTTTGTTTGTCATCCCTAGTCTGACTCAAGGTGGAGCAGAAAAAAATATGATATGGCTTGCAAATAATTTGTCAGATCATCACAAAATATCATTTGTTGTCTTAACAAAAAAAGAGAACCTTCAATCAGAAAGTCTTAAACAAAATATTGTTTTTTATCAGCTAATTAAAAACAAAAGCTTGAGTTCAATTCCTAAATTGAGAAAAATTATAAATATAGAAAAGCCAGATATTATTATTTCATCAATCATAAACGCAAATTTTGCCTCCGTTATCTCAACACTTTTTTTAGGTAAAAATAAACCTTTTAATGTTATTAGATTAAGTAATGATTTAGAATTTATAAGTAAATCTTCGTTTAAGAACAAGTTGATGCTTTTTACTTCTATTTTTCTCGGGAAAAAAATTGTAATTTTGTCTGATCAAAATTATGTAACAGCTATAAATAAATTTCATTTTCTTAAAGAAAAATTTTTAAAAATTGAAAATCCTATAATCATTCAAAAAGTTTTTGAAAAAAGGTTAAACAATAACAATATATTCTCTATAACAAGAATCGAGTCTCATAAAAATATCGACTTTCTTGTCGAAAACTTAAAAATACTATCAAATGACTATGACTTTAAATTAGATATTTTTGGAAAAGGTCCTTTACTTAGCCATTACAAAAAAATTTATTCAAATGAAAGTTTTGTTAAATTTGCTGGATATAAAGCTAAAAATAGTATAGAAGAAGATAAATATACCATATTTATTAACTGTTCAGACTACGAAGGTTCTCCAAATTCAACTATAGAAGCTATAGCAACAGGTCATATTTGTTTAATATCTGATAATTTAGTTAATACTTTGCCCACTAATCTCCAACAAAATGTATACACATACAAAAAAGGAGATAATGTAGATTTTCAAAAAAAATTAGAAATAATCTTTAGTATTAAAGAAATAAATAATAAAAATATCGACTCAACTGAAAACATAATAATTGAACAATGGAAAGAGTTAGTTGAAAATTGTTAAAAAAAATATTTTATGAAAAAATATGGAACATTTCATACATTCCAGAAAATTTTAACAATATTGATTTAATAAAAAATTTATCTTTTGAAAATTTTTTTATAAAATCGGCAGCAGATCCTTATTATTTTGAATTCAATAACAATAAATTTGTTGTATATGAAAAAATATCTAGGTTTACAAATAAGGGAACAATTAATATTTATGATTTAGAAAAAAAACAAGATTTCCAAATTTTAAAAAAAAGATACCATTTATCCTTTCCGAGCATTTACATTTTGAAAAACAAAATATTTTTATTTTGTGAGTGCGCAGAAACTGGAAGTTTTAAATACTGGCAACTAGATCAAAATTTTAGAGTAATTAAAGAAATTGTTGCTTTTGATGAACCCATAATTGATCCAGCTATTTTAAAAATAAATGAAGGTTATTTAGTCATTGGATGCAAAAGGCTGAATAAAGAACAGGAATATATAAATTTATTTTACAAATCTGAAGATCTAATAAATTGGTTTAAAGTCAATAGTCAAAATTATAATATTGAAAAAGGACAAGAAAGAAATGCAGGACAAATATTTCGATATCAAGAATCTCAATTTCGATTTTCTCAAATTTTAGAACCTATTTATGGCACAGGTGTAACTGTCAACAAAATTAATAGTGTTACTAGCAACAGTTATCATGAAGAAAAAATGAAAGAAATAAGAATAGAGTCTTCCGGAATAATTACAGGAATTCATACGATTTCGCCTGATATAACTGGATTTTATTTTGACTATAGAATAGAAAAATTTAATTTATTTGCATCAATTTTCAAAGTGTCTAGATATTGTAGAAAAATTTTGATTAAATTATTTCCACCCAAGATTTGATAATATTGTCAGCATTAAAATTTTGATTTAAATTTGTATAAGCTTGATACACCATATCTAATTTTTTATTTTTAGGAATTTTAATATATTTTTTTACAGCTTTTGAAATACTATCGGAATCAAAGCCATCAATAATCAATCCAGTATCTTTGTTGATTAATTCTTTGACGTCTCCAACATCTGTTGAAATTGTGAATAAAAAATTATTCATTGCTTCAAAAATAACATTAGGGTAACCTTCATGAAAAGATGTAAGAATTAGAAAATCATATTGTTCTGATTTTTCTATTATATTTAACTGTAAACCTTTCAATTTTACATTTTCTATTAAATGGTTTTTTTGTATAAGTTTTTTTAAATAATCGAACTCCGAACCCTCTCCATATATATCAAGATAAACATCATATTTTTTAAGTTCTACAAAAGAATTTACAAGTGAATCAATATTTTTTAATTTATCAAGCCTGCCTACATAAATTCCCTTATATGATGTGCTATTTTTTTCTCTTAGCTTAAAATCAACTTTACCAACATCAATAAAATTATTAATAACTTTGGATTTATCTTCAATGCTGAATCTTTTTGAGTATTTAATATGTGAAGTCTTTGAGTTAAAAACCACTAATTCAGAAAAAATAACTAAGATTTTCATAACTATTTCTCTTAGGATTAAATTCCTTTTTTTTCTTCCAGTAAATCTATCACTTCTGATTGACACTATGTGTTTGATATTTTTTTTTCCAGCAGAAACAAGGAATCCAAAAAAAGATGCATGGAATAAAAATGAAATTATCGTTATTTTTTGATTTTTTAATCTTCTTCTAAGTCTTAAGGAGGCAATAATAAACCAAATAATAGATCTGAATTTTGGAAAAAATTTTTTTTTGGATTTTACGTATAAATTATATTCTGTAACTTCGATATCTTTGGCTAATCTTGGTTTTAAAATACCTCCTTCTTTTAAAGAAATAAAATGTATTTTTTTTTCAATATTGGATAAATTATTAGCTAATTTTACAGCTTGTGCTTCTGATCCCCCAAGATTTAGAGAAGTCGAAATTAATAATATATCTGTATCCTGATTAATTTTCATAATTTGTTAGCTCATAAATGTTTAAATAAATTCCAATAGGATAAATAATTGATTCTTTAAGTCTAAATCCATTTTCTATTAAGTCTTTTTCAACAGTTCTAAAAAAACCAACTGTTCCATCTAGTTCAATTCCTACTAAATACACTTTTTCCGAATTTTCTTTTACCTGCTGAAAGTTCTGTTTATATCTAGATTCTTTTAAAGGATCGAATACAAAATAGTTTTTTATATTCAATTGATTGTAATTACAGTTGTTGTCTTGTCTTTTGAAATTTGCTGTTTCAAAATAATCTTTCCCATAATAATCGAAACTATTTTTTTGTTCATAAGAAACAAATATTGAATCAGAGTTGTTATCAAATTCTTGAGAAATTTCATTTATGAGAGGAGATATTGTTTCTGTTTTATAAAAAGGTTTAACAAACAAATGACTATAGATAACAATCGTAAAAATTAAAACATAGGTAAAATTATTAAAAACTGAAATCTTATCAAAACCCGACGCTACTAGATATATAAAAAATATTAAGAAAATTATATCCGTCCTGTTGCCTCCAATAGGATAGAAATTTAAAATATTTAAAATTACAAAAAATATTAGAACCAATGTACAAAAATTATTTATTTTGTTTCTAGTAAACAAACCTATTACAAAAAGTATAGAAATAATTAATACAATGTATTTATTCCAAGTAAAGCCCAAAATATTTTTCAAAAATAAGCTGTACAAAAATATTACAGATTGAGTAAAAGAGTCAAAACTAGAAATATCTAGAAAAAAGTCATCCCAGTAATCATTGAAACTTGATCTATTTACTTTTGAAAATGCTCTTAAAAAAAATGGGATAAACAGTGGTAAAAATAGTAAGAATTTAAAATTGATTTTTTTACTCTGGTTCATATAGGTCAAGCAACTTAATAAAAACAATACTGCAAAAGTTATTAAATTGGCTAACGACATCATTATTAGAAAAAAAGAAATTACATAAAACTTTATATCAAAAATAATTTTTGATAAATCATTTTTGTACAAGCAAACCATACACAACAAAAAAACAGAATATATAAACTCAAACGAATATTGTTTAAGACCAACAGAATATGTGAGTAATGTTGGTGAAGTCAATAATAGAAAAGATGAAAATAAGGCCGTTAGATTATTGAATTCTTTTTTCATTAAAGAATAGAAGATTAAAGTTGAAAGTAGTGTAACCAGAATATTTATGCTGGAAATTACATATGTATATTCGAATTTATTTAATCTTGAAATTAACCATATAGTAAAAGTCCATAATGGGTGGTTATCACCCGCATTAATTACACAACTTAATTCGTAATATTTTTCAATAAATAATTCTGATATATCATCTTGCTGAAAATTTTTTGGAAAAGCAATACTTCTTATGTTGTATAAATAAATTAAAGCAACAAACAAATAAAATGGTATGTCTTTTTTTTTAAATAGATTTGTTAAGATCATATCAAGAAGTCTCCTAAGAACATTATATCTACAATATATATGCACAATGAAGAATTGTTAATACCTATTAAAAATTGTTTATACTTTTATTTTTAACCAAACTGTTGTTGCAATGATAACTTAGTAACCATTAGTTGTTAAATTTAAAATCAAAGGTATTTATTACATTAGGATTATTACATGATTGTAGGAACAAATAATATCGTCAAAGATATAGAAACTGTATTTAAAAATTATAAAATTTTTGAACCTGTTGAGCTAACTTACTCTCAATATAGTAATGTCGATATCCAGTGTAATAATCTTGTTAAGCTCTCTTCCGATAAACGTATTGAAGAAATAAAAACTGCGATTATAAATAAACTACAGCAAAATAACCTGGTTGAAAATGTATCTTTTGCAGGAAATAATTTTATAAACCTTTCCTTAAGTAAAGAATATTTAATCAAAAATATGTCAGTTAATTTAAGTGAATTAAATAATGAAAAAAAGTCAATATTAATTGATTATGGTGGTCCCAATATTGGCAAGTCATTGCATGTGGGGCATTTGAGAACTCTGAATATTGGAAGATCTATTTATAAAATAAACGAAATAGCTGGAAATAATGTTACTTCTGATATTCATTTAGGAGATTGGGGTATGCCGATTGCTTTAATCTTAGCTTATATAAAAAAAATGAAACTAAGGATTTCAAAACTAAAACATACTGACTTAGAGACAATTTATCCTGATGCAACTGAATTGGCAGACAATGACGAAGATTTCTACGAGGAGGCTAAACAAATATCAAAAAAACTTAATAAAAAAGATGCTGAATTAATTAAAGAATGGAAAATTATATACGATGTATCTGTAGAGAATATTAAAAAACTATTAGATAAGCTTGGACATAGATTTGATTGGTTTTATGGTGAAAGCGACGTAGTAGCAGAAGCTAAAATAGTTATAAATGAGGCAAAATCAAAAGATAAAATTCTTGATGACAACGGTGCATTTCTTTCAAAAGAAATATCAGATCCACCTATATTGTTAACAAAATCTGACGGCTCCTATCTATATTTAACTACTGATTTAGGAACAGTGTATTTTAGAGAACAAAATGCTGATTTTGATAAATACTTATATGTAGTCGATCAGCGACAAAGTAATCATTTTATCCAGCTTTTTAAGACAGTTAAGTATTTTGAATTATCAGAATCTGATTTTACCCATATTTCTTATGGAACAGTTAATGGAAAAGATAACAAACCTTTAAAAACGCGTGATGGAGGTGTTTACAAATTAGAAGAATTACTCGATGATGTTAAAGCAGAATTATTGAAAAAAAATAAGAATGAAATGTTAGTTGAAAAGTTAGCTAACTCTATACTCACTTATTCTGATTTATTACCAAGTAGAAATCAAAATTACAAATTTGACATTGAAAAATTTGTAG
>MDTG01200673.1_pt1 | contig 12460 bp, 14 predicted proteins | sample 811421 | NCBI WGS metagenome assembly MDTG01 (sample SAMN05326645, study PRJNA326480) | marine metagenome | isolation source: seawater | place: Pacific Ocean: South East | collected 2011
AGATGGTTTACCTTTAGATGATTTAGAAAAAAAATTTAAATCTTTTAATATTAATTGCATAAATGTAAAAAATGCTCATTCAATAAACGAATTAATTAAAGCCTTTAACAAGGTTCAAAAATCAAAAAAACCAAATGTTATTATACTAAATACAATTAAAGGAAAAGGTATATTAGAATTCGAAAATGATCCTGTTTGGCATGCACGAAAAATTGAAGGAAATGATATTGAAATTGCAAAAAAAAGATTAGGATTTAAATGAGAAGAACTTTTGGAAAAATAATTAGTGAAATTGCTCAAAGAGATAAAAAGGTAGTCTTATTAGTTGGAGATATTGGATATGGGATTTTCGATGATTTTAGAAAAAATAATCCCAACCAATTTTACAATCTTGGTATTTGCGAACAAAGTTTAATAAGCTTTGCTTCTGGTTTAGCTCTTCAAGGCCTAAAACCATGGGTTTACACAATAACTCCTTTCTTAATAGAAAGACCATTTGAACAAATAAAGCTTGATATAGATCAACAAAAAGCCAACGTTAAGCTTGTTGGATATTGTGATTACCCTACATTAGGTCCAACTCATGCAACTTTAAATGATAAATATTTAATGAAAATTTTTAAAAATATCAAATCTCACTTCCCAAAAAATGGAAAAGAGACAAAAAAAATAGTATTATCAATATCTAAATCCAAAAGTCCTTCATTCATTAGTTTGAAATCAGATAAAACTATAATTAAATGGTGATGACTAAATGTATTTGTATAAGTTGTTATAAGTAATTTGTACCATTTTAAAAACTTTAAATTTAATTTTGCTTTAATTCCTTAATATATTTGAGAATAGTATTTTTTGTAGTTCTTAAATTACTTAAATATTTTTTATTTATATTTTCAATTAAAAAAGGTTTTGATTTTCCATCCTTAAATTCAATAGCATTTTGATAATTAAATTGTTTCCTAAAAATTTCAATAACAGTAGAAATCAAAATTGGGTTTTTAGTTTTTAAGTTTTTAATTAGGAATTTTAATTGGTTATTTTTAAGTAAGAATAAAATTTTTTTACAAAGATCATTTATATATATGCAATTATTAAAATATGACTTTCTATTATAGACTAAAATTTTTTCTTTTTTAAGAATTACGTTCTGCGCGATCTTACTCAAGAAAGTGCTATGACAACCTTTACCAACAACACTTGGAAGCCTTAAAATAAATATTTGATCAAAAATTTTCTTATTATTAAGAAATATTCTTTCACCATGAAGTTTTGTTTTTCCATAAACATCTTTAGAGGTTTTTTGGGAATTTTCATATATCCTTTTTTTATTTTTTTCGTATATTGACATACTTGAAAGATATATAATCTTTTTAATACCAGTTTCCTTAGCAATTTTTAAAATATTACAATTGATAAGATAATTTTTTTTAATTTCACGATTATTATATTTAGGTGGTGTGTTAGCTGCACAATGAATTAATACATCAAATTTTTTGTTTATTTTTTTAAATTCTGTAAGATCTATTTTTAAATTTGTTTTACTATTTTTTTTCGATCTAGAAATTTCAGTAATATTGATTTTTCTTTTTTTTAAAAAATTATAAATTCTATAACCAATAAATCCTGAAGAACCTGTGATTAAAACTCTCAATACTAAATATTTTTTTTAAATTCTAAACCTTGTAAAATTATATCATCTATATCTACGTATCTATAAGTACCCATTCTACCTACTGACATAACATCTTTTGGTAATGCATTTACATATTTTTCTGCAAGACTCACTTGCTCTTTTATCATTGTTGGATAAAGTTTATTTTTCATTGAGGGTACTTCTAATGTAATAAGTGAATTTGGACTTTTATGTTGAGTGAACTTTTTAAATTCTGTAACTCTTGTCTGTTGTTCATTTTCATTAGGATAATATAAAAAATATACGTCCTTTGGAAGTATATTTTCAGATGGAAGAACAATTTTATAGAATTCTCTTCCTACATATTTCAATTCACCCCAACAATTAGAAAATAAAAAATCAGGTGACACAGTTGATATTATTAAGTCAGCATTAAAAGTGCCCAAATTTGTGATAATTCTTTTTTTTTCTAAATCAACTTTATCTATTGTACAATTTAAAACAACCTTACACCCATCCAAAGATACATCAAAAAATTTATTATAACCATCTTTAGGTGTTGGATAAGCGTTTATATATCCTTCTGGAAATTCATATCTAGATTTAGTTTCTAGAGGCTTTCTCTTTACAGTAGCTTCGAAACCATAATCCATTGTGGTATTCGATTTTAACTGCCAAGCTTTTAAATTATAAAATTTATTAAATCTCTCGTACAATCTTTTACCAACTCTTCCTATCCAAAATTCCTCAAAATTTTTTGACTGTGTCTCCTTAGGTAAATTGTCTAATTCATTAAAAATTTTATCTGCATCATTAAATTTTTTAACATCATCAATATGCATTGGATAACTTGCAAATAAATCTTCCTCTTGTTGGTAGCTATAATTCATTTTTTTTATGTGTCTCATAGGAACTATTTTGTTTAGAAAATTAAAAGCTTCCATATTTTCTTCTGGACCAATAAAATGTCTTGGCCCATACGTATAAGGATGTCCCCCATGATAGAATGTTCTTACACCACCACCAGTTAAACTAGACTTATCAAAAACTTGAACATCCCAATTTTTTTGGTTTAACATCATGGCAAACATGCAACCTGTAAAACCCGAACCTATTACAATAGCTTTTTTCACAATAATTTTTAGATTTACCTAGAGTTTGAAATTGAAACCTGTTCAGCAAATTCTGGTGAAATTATCTCCTCACCACTTACTTCATCCCAAACATTACAGTTTGAACAAATTGATATATCTTTTTTATTTCCATTCATATGAAGTTTTCTTCTAGCATTCATAATTTTTGAGGTCCATAAGTCTTTAATAGAGCTTTTCATAATACTACCGGTTGGATATTTATTATTAAAATCTACGTTGCATAGAGGAACATCTCCGTTTGCAAATATTACCATTAAAGACCATAATGCAACACATGGCAAATTTGGTTCAAAACTTTTTGAAATGGATTTGTAACCCTCTAATTGACCTCCCCAATTAAAAATATTGTGATAATATATTCTGTCAACATCAGAAGCATATTTTTTCCAAAAATTATAATAATTATCCCATTCATTATAGTTACTCTCTTGTCGGATCATTCTGATCCAAACACGGCATCTTGGGTTAATTTTATCTCTTAGCTGTAGAAATTTTATTGCATTATCTTTGACTTCTTCAAAGTTTAGTCTCACTCTTATTTTTTCAAATACGTCTTTCTTTAAACTATCAATTGAAAAAATGATCATACCAAGTCCGGCCTCTAAAAGATCTGTAGCTTTTTTTTCGTTTAGCAGAGAAACATTAGTTGCAATTGATGTTTCAGTAATTCCATTTTCAAAAAATTTGTTAATTCTTTTTGGCATTTTTTTATCAATCAAAGGCTCTCCATCTCTATAAAGACTCACTCTTTTTAATAATTTTTTATGCTCTATGATATCTTCACTTACTTTGTTCCAAACATCGTCTTTCATAACTGGATAATTACGTTCCCAATCATTTATAGTGCACATCGGACATCTAGCATTACATGCATTAACCGTTTCAATTTCAATATATTTTGGATAATCTAATAACTGATTATAGGTAGAATTACTGTCTATACGTCTTATTAAATAATTTTCTAATTTACTCATTTTTATTGAATAATCTATATTTCATTAATAGATTTAAACAACATATTTTTGTAATCTTCAGTTTTACTTTTATTTTCTTTTATTGAAGGTGACCAGCTAGCAAAAATAGAGTCATTTTTCTTTAAAAAAGGTCCTTTTTTTGTTTCAAAATAAAGTACTTTTTTTGTTAATGGCATAACAGCATGAAAAGTATTATTTGGAGTTCTAAATATTTCATTTTTTTTTAAGACACATTTAAATTTTATTTTTCCTCTGTTATTAAATAGAAAACAAGCAAGTTTTCCTTTTAAAATTAGGAAAGTATCTCCTTTGCTTTTGTGTTTATGTGGCCTGTAATAATTATTTTTATTCTGTAAAAGTACCATACTGTGATGTTTGCTATTTTTGTTTTTATGGACACATATCCTCACGTCAATATTTTGATTTTTTAATGAGTAATCTTCTAGAAAGGATAATAATTTTCTATCAATTTTTATATTCTCATTTTTAAGGTAAAATGTTGGTGTCTTACCACTTTTGTCTTCAACAAGTTCTTTAATTAACATTTTCTAAAAATTTCTTTACTCCATTCTCAAAGTTCGTCATTTTAAAATTAATAAAATTTTTTAATTTTGAAGTGTTAAATGTTGTTACCAAAGGCAATTTTTCGTTTTTTATAAAATCTGAAAGCTTGACTTTCTGAATATGTATATCTTTTTTTTCAATTTTGGAAATAAAAATTTTAAAATAATCGATCCTACTTAATTTGTCAGGCCCACCCAAATTAATTGTACCAATAAAATTTTTATTTATTATTAGCTCTAAAACTTTTTCAATATCAATAACAAAAAGTGGTGAAAAAAATTGGTCTGAGGCAACTTTAAAAGTTTTTAAGTTCTGGATGCAAACTTGATTATACCAATTAGAAACCAGACTGCTGTTACCAATTTTTGAAGAATAAGTTTTTGCAATTCTTAAAATACAATGATTTTGAATATTTCTTCTAATATAATTTTCAACCTCAAGTTTTTGTGTACCATAAAGATTAATAGGATTTGCATTGGAGTTTTCTTTATAATTTCCAGTCAACCCATCATAGATATATTCAGTAGAAAAAAAAATTATTTTTTTTCCATACTTTTTTAACTGTAAAATTAATTCTTTTGTTTTAATTACATTGATTTGTTTTGAGAGCTTTTCATTAAGAAAGCATTGTTCAGGTTCACTTATTGCAGACATAATGATGTAACAATCATAACTACTTATATGGTCTATATTTTCAATTTGATCATTTAAAATATCAAATTTAATTCCATTTTTTAAAATATTTTTAAAATAAGTTTTTGTAAAAAATATATTATTTCTATTTTGAATTTCTAAACCTATTTTACCACTTCCACCTAAAATCAAAACATTTGTCATATTTAATTTAAGCTAATTCTTTTTTTAACAAATTCTTTAAAATTGTTTTTTTCATTATATAAATAATTTTTTTTTATTCCTGCTTTTTTACCTGCTTTAATGTCTGACGATTTATCGCCAATTAAAATGCAATTTTTTGCATTTATTTTATATTTTTTTAAAATTTTTAAAATCATTCCTGGATTAGGTTTTCTAAAAAAACTTTTTTTTTTATTTTTTTTTATTATCGAATTTTTGTGGTATGGACAATATTCAACATGATTAATTTTAATTTTATGTTTTCTTAGTTTTTCAATTATTTTTCTATTTAGCAACTTAAGTTCTTTTTCTGAAAATAATCCTCTAGCCACACCACTTTGGTTTGTAACAATACATAATATAAAATTTTTTTGTAATAATCTTAATCCTTCAAAAATTCCAGTTGTAAATTTTATATTTTTAAATTTAGAAACATATCCAAAATCATAGTTGATAACACCATCCCTATCTAAAAAACAAACTGGCTTCATATAAATATTTTTTTAGATAAAATTATCAGCTTATAAAAAATATAACCAAATTTAGTTAACATAATTTTTTTTTTATTTTTAGAAATTAAATTATTTTTGATTAAATTTTTTAACCTTAGACAAACAAGATAATTAATATTTACAATTTTTTTTAATTCTGAAATACTTATAATATTTTTTTTTTTAATAATAACTTGTAAAATTGATATTGCCACAGATCTTTCCATAACTGCTAGAAAAATTATATGTATAATTGACAATGTTAAATAATAAATAAGAAATAAAAAAATATCATTAAAATTATAAAAATATTTTAGAAAAAAATACATTGGAAAAAAAATCGTAATCAAGCAACTAAGCATATTTATAAAATTATTATTTTTACTAAAAGTGTGATTAGTTAAGCAAAATAAAATAAAAATTATTAAATTAGATAAGATGAAGATTTTAAGAAATTCAATCAATTAAACCACCCCCCATTTTAATATTCATTAATTTACATATAAATTTATGTAACTTACAAATAATTAATCCCTTTTCAGAAACTTTAAACTTGTCCCCTTTTTTTATTAAAAAATTACCATAAATTAAATATGGTATTCTTTCTGCTAAGATTAGATTATTAAATTTTTTTTCTTTAAATTGTTGTATAACTTCCTTCTCATTTTTCAAGATATAGACATTTTCTAGGACCCTAGACGAAAAACCTTGCGCAAACGTAAAGAAAAACCAAATTATAAAGGAGCATAAAGATATATAAAAAAATAGTAATATTAAAAATTCAAAATTTGTTAATATTAAATTTTGTATCAATAAAATAAAAAATAATAATGAAGTAACTAAAGAAATAATAAAAGATAACAATTTAACTTTTAAAATTTTAATTAACATTATAGATAAAGAAAAATTCAAAATAATTCCAAAAAACAAAATAAGTAAAATTTCAAAATAATTCATTAAATATTTTTTAGGTTTATTAAAAATCTAATTGTTTCATATATATTTTTTACTTTAAAAGCTTTACTGACGCCTTCTTTTCTGTTTTTGGTTTGAATATCAATTGAATTAATTTTTTTATATTTTTTAACACTTTTTAAAAAAAGTTCTGTTTGAAATGTGTAATGTTCATTATAAATTTTTATTTTTTTCAGTACACTTGTTTGATGAATTTGGAAGCCATTATAATACTTATAATTATTTGATGATAGGATGTTAACAAATAGTGTAAATATTCTAGAAGTTAAAGTTCTTATTAGCCCCCTACATTTATACATTTTTGATGTAAAACTATATGTAAAATCAAATTTATTGAAATTTTTTATAAATTTTCTCAAATTAATCACATCTATTGGATTATCCCCAGGTAATAAAAGGAACCTTTTTTTTTTGGCTAACTTTAAGCCTAATTTAAAACTAAAACCAAATCCTCTATTTATTTTATTTTTATAAATTTTAATTTCTTTATAATTTTTTTTTAAAATATTTAATTTTTTATTAGTGTCGTCAGTACTGCCGTCATTAATTATTAAAATCTCAATTTTTAAATTTAAATTCCTAATTGCGGAATATATATTTTTTATTGTTGGGACAATATTTTTTTCCTCATTGTAAACAGGAATTACAATTGATAATGTATAATCATTATGTCCCATAGAAAACTAATTATATTTTTTTTTTATTTTGTAATTAGTTTATCATCTATTTTATTTTTTATTCAAGCTAACCATTTTTATGATTTTAAATTTTACAATTTAGTTTTATTAAGAGGAACAAGTATATGGGATGAAAACATATATTATATGCCTAAAATAATTCTATTTTATGAAAATTTGATTTCTTTAAATTTTACTCCCATTTTCTCTGATAGCATCCCACAGATAATTGCATATATATATTCTATAATTCCACTTTTTTTATTCGATCAACATCTATTACCAATAATTCTAAATTTAATGACTGTTTTTTTAGGTTTAACAATTTTATTTATTATTTTTACAGATATCTTTAAATTTAGATCAGAAGAAGCCCTACTATCTTCATTGATAGTTATAATTACATTTGGATATGGACCAACAACTTACTGGTTTTTTAAGTTTTTAATATTTGATTTATCTTTTATAGAGTTTCCAAATTTTTATAGACAAATATCTCCAAGTATACCTTTCATTTTTCTATGTTTATTTTTTGTAGGTTTAAAAAATTTTTTTGAAGGAGTTCCAAAATTTAAAGATTATATATTTATATCTCTAGTCTATTTTGTTTATCCATTTTATACATTATTCGTTTTTATTTTATCTAATTTTTTAATTTTATTTTCAACTATAAAATCAAAAAAAATAAAAAAAAATAATTTAAAATTTATTTTAGTTTCATTTTTCAATTTTATTATTTGGTATTATGTAATTTCTTTAAATAATAGTGACATTTATAAAAATTTTTTGGGTGCAGAATATAGTTTAGATTTTGATTATAAGAATTTAATTATATATTTAATATTTATCTTAATAAATTTATTTTTATTAAATAAAAACAGATATAGTAAAATATTTGTAATTGTCTTTCTGACACTTTTAGTTTGTATAAATTTAAAGTTTTTAACTGGATACGATTTTCAAGTATATCATTTTGATATGTACATTGCTAAACCATTTCAATTTATTAATCTTTTATATATTTTTTTTACTTTTAAAAAAAAAATTAATACTAAATTAATCAATTTTTTTTGTTTGATAGTAATTTTAATTTTTTTTTATGCTAATATTAATTTCAATAAAATTATTTTGAATGATGACAATCAATTTATCCAAAAGCAGTTAAATTTAAAAAGTTCTTACGAAAATATTGTAACTTTTACAAAAAAAAACAATGTATACTCTCTAGATCCGTTGTTTATACTGTGGGGCTCTAATATAACAAAAAATTATAATTATATTTATCATGCCTCTAAAAAAAGAAATCAATTACCCATACAAAATATTAAGAATTATGTTAAGTTATCAAAATTTCATGGTTTAAGCTTAGAACAAACTATCGCTCAATTTGAAGATTACAATTTGGGATACTTTGGCAAGAAATATAATTTTAAAGGGAATTCAGAGTTTTTAGGAAACCAATCATTATTTCACTATATTATATTTCACCAAGATGCCTCCATAGATGGTATATTTAGAACTTTAGGTAATGAATTTAATTATTCTGATTTAAAATCCCTCATAAGTAATTTATATGAGAAAATAGATACTAATAATATTAAGGGTTTAATTTTAATTCATAAAAAAAATCTTTATGAAAAAGCATTTATTTTAGAAAGCGAAATTCTTTATGAAGATGAGAACATAATTTTATATGATAAATAATAAAAATATTTTAATTCTTGGGGATATATTTCTTGATGTTTTTGAAAATACCAAAGTTGAAAAAATATCGCCAGAAAAACCAGTACAAGTACTAAGTTTAGTTAAGAAAACAGAATTATTAGGCGGTGCAGCAAATGTTGCAAATAATATAAAACAAATTGGAGGCTCACCATTTTTAATTTCAAAACTATCTAATAACAACACATCTAAAAAAATCCAAAAATTATTAAAAAAAAATAAAATAAATCATAAATTATTTTTTGATAATAACTATTCTTCTCCAGAAAAAAGAAGAATAGTTAGTGAAGACCATCAATTTTTAAGAGTCGATAGTGAAAAAAAAATTTTATTGAATAAAAAACATGAAAAAGAAATTTTAAATTTTATAAAAAAAAATATCAGTAAATTTGAAATTCTTATTCTTTCTGACTATGCTAAAGGATTTTTAAATTCTTACTTAATTAAAGCAGCAATTTCATTATTCAAAAAAAATAAAAAAATTATTATTACTGATCCAAAAAATTTTAATATAGAGATTTATAAAGGATCAAATTTTATTTGCCCGAACTGGCTTGAGTTAAATCAAAGTCTTAAATTTTATAATTTAAAAGTAAATAATAAAAATGTTCAAAAATTAATTAAATTATCAAATTCCAAAGCATATATAGTAACAAAAGGTTCTAAGGGGCTAATATTCTATTCAAGAAAACAAAAAGAAATACATATTCCACAAAAAAATGTAAATATTTACGATGTTACAGGAGCGGGTGACTCTTTTATTTCTTTTGTATCACATTTAATTTTTAACAAAATAGATACGATTAATTCAATAAAATTTGCTAATTTCGCTTGCTCAAAAATTGTCCAAAAAAAATATACTTCACATCTTGATTTAAATGAGTTCAGAAATCTTATGGATATTTATTCTTCCTCAGAAAATTTAAGCCTTGAAAATAAAATAAAATTTTGGAAGCTTGCAAAACTAAAGATTGGAATTGCAAATGGCTGTTTTGATATTATTCATTCTGGTCATCTGCATTTATTTGAGAAAGCCAAGCAACATTGTGATAAATTAATTATTTTAATTAATTCAAATGCATCTATAAAAAAAATTAAAGGGAAACACAGACCAATAATTGAATTAAATGAAAGAATAAAGTTTTTAAATATGATAAAGTGTATAGATCATATTATACCTTTTGATGACAATACGCCCCTTAGGGTATTAAAAAAAATAGTTCCTGATATATTATTTAAAGGCTCAGATTATAAAAAAGAAGAAGTTGTAGGGTTTAATTTTTTAACCCAAAACAAAAAAAAGATTAAGATAATTAAAAAATATAAAAATTTAAGTTCCTCAAAATTAATTATTTCATGATTATTGTAACAGGGGGTGCAGGTTTTATAGGTGCAAATTTAATACAAAGGTTAAATTTAGATAATAGAAGAGATATAATTGTTGTAGATAATATTAAAAAAAATCAAAAAAATTTAAATAAAATCACTTATCGGGACTATTTTGACAAACAAGATTTTCTTAAAAAACTAGAAAATAAAAAATTTAATTCAATTAAGGGACTAACTAGTATAATTCACTTAGGAGCATGTTCAGATACTACAGAGACAAATTGGGATTACTTAAAATACAATAATATTTATTATACTAAAAAACTTTACCAACTTTCTAAATCTCATAATTCACAATTTATTTATGCATCCTCTGCGTCAGTTTATGGAATTAAATCAGGAGAGCAAAAAAGAAATACATATAATTTAAAACCTTTAAATTTATATGCAAAATCAAAGTATGAGCTGGATCAATATTTTTTTAAAAATAAAAAAAAGGTTATGTCGTTGCGATTTTTTAATGTGTATGGAAAGTTTGAGGATCATAAAGCACACATGTCAAGTCCTGTAAGCAAATTTTTAAAACAATTAAAGAGATACAAACAATGTCAAGTATTTAATTTCAAAAATAAAAAAGAAGCAAAAAGAGATTTTGTTTTAGTTGATGATGCTATTGATATTTTATTATTCTTAAAAGAAAGAAAAAAAACTGGGATATTTAATATAGGGTCTGGTAAAGCCGAAGCTTTTAGTAAAATTGCAAAAATATTAATTTCTAATTTAGGATATGGCAATTTAAAATATGTTAATTTCCCTGATAAATTAAATAACAAGTACCAATATTTTACTAAAGCAAATATTTCAAAACTGAGAACATTGGGTTATAAAAAAAATATTAAAAAAGCAGAAATAGGAATTAAATTTTTTTTAGGTCATATTTAATTAAGTTAAAAACTCTAAAAGGATTTATCTGATTAATGTCGGTATTAGGATAAAAAATTGTAAAGTTTCTATTAGATGGAAACCACCTTCCTTTTTCAGAAGTAATTCCAAACATTGCAACTCCTTTTTTTTGAAAAATACTTGCAATATGCATCGTACCATCATCATGTGAAATATGGTAAGAGCTTATTTTAATAATTTCAAATAGTTTATCTATACTTGTTTTTCCAGATAGATTAAAAATTCTCTTCTTATCTAAAAGAGAAATTTCATCAGAAATTTTTTTTTCTTTTTTTGATCCTACAATAATTATTTTTAAATTTGGAAATTGACTAATAATCTGTTTTATTAAACATTTCCATTTTTGTTTTTGCCATTTTTTTTTTTATTTCTTCCACCCAAACTGATTGTAATTATTTTAGATTTCTTAATTTTCTTGTTAGATTTAAATAATTTTAAAATTATTTCTTTACTTACATTTTTGTCAACTCTTTTGCATAAATAATATTCTTCATTAAACTTTTCATAATTATAATTTTCTATATTAAAACCAAATAATTTTGTGCCTATAAGTCTAAAAAAAACATAATCTCTTTTTAATTTTAAATAAGAATTTATTTCATTTAAATAATAAATAGATTCAAATTTTTCGGCTCTTAATTTAAAATAAAAATTAATTAATGAAAAAATATTATAACTAAAAAAAATAAATTTATGTATCAGTCCTTTTTCAATTTTTATATTATCAGGTGATATAATTCCATCAACTTTGGATTTTACTGTTGAAAAATATATATTTGACTCAGGATATTTAGCTTTAAGAATTTTAATAGCTGAAAGAGATACTAAAAAATCTCCTAAACTACAATTTCTATAAACAAGAATTTTTTTCAACTCTAAAAATTAATATTGTTAAAGTTATTTTTTTTTATATTTAAGTTTCTAAGAAATTGAGACAAATAATGCATTATGGTTAAATGACAATCTTCAACTATACCATAATTATTAATATTAAAATTTAAATTATAATCAGATAATTTTCTAAGCATGCCTCCATTAAAACCAGTGATAGATATAACTTTTAATTTCTTTTTTTTTGCAGCTTTTGCGGCTTTTAACAAGTTTTTACTATTACCTGATACAG
>MDTG01406439.1_pt1 | contig 12459 bp, 13 predicted proteins | sample 811421 | NCBI WGS metagenome assembly MDTG01 (sample SAMN05326645, study PRJNA326480) | marine metagenome | isolation source: seawater | place: Pacific Ocean: South East | collected 2011
AATGCATTTGGATTGATTATGAGTAAAGCAAAAATTGGAGTTATTGGAGCAGGTTGGTGGGCAACAGAATTTCACATACCTAATCTCAAAAAGCGAGATGATGTAGAGTTGGTAAGTGTGTGTAAATTGGAGCAAGATCAATTAGATTTTGTTAAAAATAAATTTGATTTTAATTATGCTTCTACAGATTTTAAGGAAATGTTAAATTTTAGTCCGCTAGATGGAGTAATAATTGCCTCTCCTCATTTTGCACATTATGAAAATGCAAAGGCATCTTTAGAAAAAGGATGTCATGTATTAATAGAAAAACCAATGACTACGAACAGTCATGATGCAGAAAAGTTATATAAACTCGCTAAAGAACGAAAAAAAGAAATCTTAGTTCCAAATGGATTTAATTTTACTCATTTTATGCCTAAAGCAGAAAAATATATTAGTGAAGGAGTTATCGGTGAAATAAAGCATATTGATGCGGCATTTTCTTCTTCTTTGGTTGATCTGTTTCAAGGAATAGCTTTAAGTGAATCTAAAGATCATACTTTTCAACCTTTAGCATCAACTTGGTCAGACCCAACTAAAGGTGGTGGATATGGGTGGGGTCAACTTTCCCACATGTTTGGAGGTGTATTTAAAATAACTAAGTTAGAAGCTGAAAAAGCATTTTGTTTTTCTGTCCCATCACCCACAAATGTAGATTATACTGATGCAATTTCAGTGAAATTTTCTAATGGAGCTACAGGTTCTTTTTCTGGATGTGCCTATGTACCAAAAGATTTTGGAGGTACTTTTTATATAACAGTTCACGGCACTAAAGGAACACTATACCTAGATATGGAGATTAAACGAGAAAGATTATTGATTAGACTAAATGATGGAAATGATATCAATTATGAAATCAAAGAAGGGGATGGAACTATGGCTTATAGTACACAACCTCCACTAGACACATTTATTGATATATGTTTAAATAAGGATGTTGAAAACCATGCTAATGCAGAAATAGGGCTTAAGACAGTTAAAGTATTAGATGCAATTTATAGATCAGTAAAAAGTGAAAAAGTAGAAAAAATATAAATTAATCAAATATTTTTCCAGGGTTCATGATGTTTTTAGGATCTAAAGTTTGTTTTATTGCCTTCATATAAGGAATTGTATTTGGATGTTCTTTTAATAAGTATTCTTTTTTTTGAAGACCAACTCCATGTTCGCCAGTAATAGTTCCTTCTAATTCAAGCGCTTTATTTATAAGTTTATTACTAAAATCTCTTATATATTTATATTCATTTTCTTTTAATGGATCATAAACAATTGTAACATGAAAGTTTCCATCTCCAACATGCCCTACCATAGGAGCTTTTAGTCCATTATTTTGAATTTCTTTTTCTGCAAATTGTATACATTCAGTTAATCTTGAAATTGGAACACAAACGTCAGTTGCATATACTCTAATATTGTCACCTTGTGCTTTAACTGAGTAATATACATTATGTCTCGCTTTCCATATTTTATTTCTTTCTTCTGTTGTTGAAGCCCATGTAAAGTCACTCCCACTATAGTTTTTTGAAATTTCTTCTACTACTTCAATTGATTCTTTATTTGAGTTTTCACTCCCATGAAATTCATAAAATAAAGTTGGTAAAGCCTCAAGGTTTTCCAAGTTTGAATATTTTATACTAATTTCCATTTGATCTTTATTTAGTAATTCAATTCTTGCAATTGAAGCACCATATTGAATAATTTCCTGAGCAGTAATTACTGCAGACTCTAAATCTTGAAATTGACATATAGCACTCATAATACTTTCTGGAATAGGAGATAACTTTAGTTGAACTTCAGTAATAATTCCAAGTGTTCCTTCAGAACCTACAAATAGATTAGTTAAATTATAGCCAGCTGATGATTTTTTTGCCCTTGTGCCAGTTTTTATAATATCACCATTAGCAAGAATTACTGTTAATCCCATTACAACTGTTCTCATTGTACCATATTTTACAGCCATTGTTCCAGAAGCAGAACATGCTGCCATTCCACCTAAAGCAGCGTTAGCACCAGGATCAATTGGGAAAAAAACTCCTTTATCTTTTAAATTTTCATTTAGTTTTTCCCTTGATACATTGGCTTGCACTCTGCAATCAAAATCATCCGGATTTATTTCTAAAATTTTATCAAATTTTTCTAAAGACAATGTTATACCATCTGAATTGCCTACAGCATGACCTTCCAAAGATGTTCCTGTTCCATAAGGAACAACTGGAATATTATATTCGTTACAAAGTTTTAATATTTCAGATACCTCTTTATTTGTTTTTGGAAAAACTACTGCCTCTGGTTTTATAGGATCATAGGCATCCTCACCTTTAGAAAAATTTATAAGAATAGAATCTGATGTAGTAAATCTATCGCTTAACAAATCTATAAGTTTTTTTTGCAATACCTGATTTTTCATATAATATTCTTTAATTATCAAACTTTTTTAAAAAAAGATATGTAAGAAATTAAAGTTTAAATGATTTATCATCTATTAATTATTAATAATTTATATGCAACTTAGTAAAGCAGTCAAAAAAGAATTAGAACAATATAATATCTTTCCTAAGTATGACGTGAATAAAAAAAATAATTGTATACTCCATTTTGGTGTTGGAAATTTTCATAGAGCTCATCAAGCTTTATATATACATGAATTGATTGAACAAAATAATGATATATCAATAATTGGAATAAATCTAAGATCAAACAAAACTAAAGAAAAATTAGAAAAACAAGATTATTTATATTCATTAGTAGAAATTTCAGATGAACAACAAAATATAACAATTATAAATTCTATTAAAGAAATATTATTTGGATTAACTGAAAAAGAAAAAATAAGAAACCTTATTTCTTCTCCAGAAATAAAATTGATTACTCTTACTGTTACTGAAAAAGGTTATTATTTTGATAAAAATAAAAATTTATTAAATAGCAAAGAAATTGTTAATGATTTTAAAGATGATAAATTATTTACTGTAATTGGTCATTTGAGTTTTGGTTTAATTGAAAGATATAAAAAAAATAAAGAAAACATCACAATTATAAGTTGCGATAATCTCTCAGAAAATGGCTCTATACTTAAAAATTTAGTTACTCAATTTATAAAAAAAATTAATCCTGAGAGCCTTGATTGGGTTGAAAAAAATGTAAATTTTCCTCTTACAATGGTAGATGGTATTGTACCAAATAATAAGATTAGTTCTGAGTCTTTTAAGTTACCATACTACGATAGTTCCCTTGTAGTTACTGAGCCTTATAGAAAGTGGTATATTCAATCTGGAGATCAATATCTGCAATCAATATTAAAGAATGATAAAATAAATTTTGTTGATGATGTAAAATTTTATGAAAATATTAAATTGAAAATTTTAAATGCTTCTCATTCAGCACTTGCTTATATAGGTCATTTACTTGGATATACATATGTTCATGAAGCTATTAATGATAAAATTTGTTATAAATTCATTTCTAATTTTTTAGATAAAGAAGTTATTCCAACTATAGATACAAAAAAAAATTTTAATATAAACGAATTTAAAAATATTGTTTTAAAAAGATTTAAAAACACTTTTATTGAAGATAGATTACTTAGAATTGCTATAGATGGATCCTATAAAATTCCAATTAGGATAATTGAAACTTTCAAAAATAATAAGAAAAATACTGACCATATAGATTTAATCATTACGGCTTGGTTAATATTTATTGAAGAAAGATTATCTATTAGTCATTTAGAGTTAAATGATCCTAATAATGAGTTATTTATGCAACTATATAATGAGGATAAAAATACATATATTGAAAAAATATTAGAGTTAAAAAATATTTTTAATATAACTAATGAACAAAAAACAAAATTGTTAAAAAATATTTTAAATAATGTAGAGTATATAAAAGCACATTCTTTAAAAGAACTAATAAGGCAAATTTGAAAGTTATAAATAAATGAAAGAAATAACGGAATTAAATAATTTATTATCTAAATATGTTGATCGAGGATATTTCCCAGGTTTTCAATGGCAAATAAATATTAATAATAAAATTTATTCTGGCAAATATGGATTAAACAATATTGAGTCTAAACAAGAGGTTCTTGATAATTCAATATATAGAATTTGGTCTATGACTAAACCTATTATTGCAGTTGCTGCATTACAATTAATTGAAGAAAATAAAATAAACCTTTATGATCCTATAACAGAATATTTACCTGAATTTATTGATTTAAAAGTAATGGTAAAAGAAGATGGTGAAATAGGTGATGTTAAAAACGTAAATAAGTACCCAACAATAGAGGATCTTCTTCTTCATACAGCTGGTTTTTCATATAATTTTTTAGCTGACCCTGTTGGCAAAGAGTATGATAAACTTCGTTTATTCAATTCTGATATAACAACTTTGGAAGAGGAAATAAAAATCCTTGCAAAAGCTCCTCTATTATTTGAACCTAAGAAAAAGTGGCATTACTCAGTGTCTATGGATATATTAGCTAGAATTATTGAGATTGTTAGAGCTGATTCTTTGCAAAATATTTTATACGAAAGAATATTTTCTCCGTTGAATATGCAAGATACTGGATTCACAGTCTCTAATAGTAATCAGTATCGAGTTATGACCTCTTATGAGTTTGATCAAGTAAAAATGAAATTAAGTGAACTTATACCTGATCCTCAAAAAATAGGAAATTATGGTTATCCGCTTAATGTTGTTTCATATGCAAGAGGAGGACATGGACTATTCTCAAGTTTAGATGACTATGCTATTTTTTCTAAAATGCTCCATACAGGCAAATCTGAAAAAGGGGATCAAATTCTTGATTTAAAAACTTTAAAGCTAATGTCTACTAACTTTTTAGACTCAAAATATTTTCCTATTGAAATTGCTACTATAGGAATCGTCAAAGATAAAGATTATGTAAATGGATTAGAAGCTTATGGATGGGGTCTTGGATGTAGAACTTTACTAGATCCTTCAAAACAAAATAACTTAGGATCTATTGGTGAGTTTGGTTGGGCAGGTGCTGCTTCAACATATTTCCTAGTTGATAATAAAAAAAATTTATCAGCAACGATAATGACTCAAGTATTATTTGGAAACCCTGAACTAGCAAGAGATTTTTACACCTATATTTATTCTAACTTTTAATTTTGTTGATGAAAATTAATTCAATAGAAAATTTAGGTATCTTATTTGCACTAATGGCATATTTTTCCTTTTCTCTTTTGGATACAGTTCAAAAAACAGCAGTTATATATCACTCTGTTTTTCAATTATTATTTATAAAATATTGTTTTGTATTAATACTGTCTTTGTTTGAATCTCAAAGAAAAAAAAATTATACATTTTATAAATCTGGAAATACTAAATTACAAATTTTAAGAAGTATTTTATCTGTTATAGAGTCTGGTTGTTTTATACTATCATTTAAATATTTATCATTAGCAGAAGCTCATAGTATTGCTTCACTTACTCCAGTATTAGTAGTTGCTCTATCTGCAATAATTCTAAGAGAGTATGTGTCATTAAAAACGTGGTTTGTCATTTTTATTGGTTTTATTGGAGTTTTAATTATTATGAGACCTGGACTATCAATATTTGATCCAAAGTCACTGATCCCATTAACTGGAGCATTCTTTCTTAGTATTTATCAAATAGTTACAAGAAAAGTCTCCGAAAAAGATTCTAATGAAACGTCTTTATTTTATACTTCAATAGTAGGAATGATATTAATGGGTGTAATAGGTTACAATTATTGGCAACCATTAATGGAATATTCTTTTTTATTTTTTATTTCTATGGGATTATTTTATTCTTTAGGTCTTTATTTTCAAATTATAGCTTTAAGCATGACAAAAGCAGGAACTATCCAGCCATTTCATTATACTCTGATATTTTGGGCCATAGTTCTAGGGTATATATTTTATGATGATTTTCCTGATATTCCTACACTAATAGGTGCGTTAGTAATTACTATATCAGGAATTTATACTTTATATATTAAGGAACAAAATTAACTATTAGACTTTTTCAACCAATTATTTAGAAAATAGATAATGTTTATTGGAATTGATTTAGGAACATCTTCAGTAAAGATGATTCTAATTGATTATAATCAAAATATATTAGCAACTTCAGTTTCAAATCTTACTGTTCAAAACCCAAAAGATGGATATAGTGAACAAAATCCTGCTGTATGGATTAAAGCCATTCACCATTGTTTAGAAGATTTAAAATATAAAAAACCAAAAGAATTTTCAGAAACAATTTCTATTGGCCTATCAGGACATATGCATGGAGCTACTTTAATTGATAATAGAGGAGATGTAATCAGACCATGTATTTTATGGAATGATACACGTTCTTATAAAGAATGTATTGAATTTGATAAACAGAGTTTTGATGTAACATTGATATCAGGTAATATTACTATGCCAGGTTTTACAGGTCCTAAAATTAATTGGATAAAAAATAATGAAATTGAAAATTTTAATAAAATTTCAAAAGTTCTACTACCTAAAGATTATTTACGATTTTATTTGACTGGTGAATTTTATTCTGAAATGTCAGATGCATCTGGAACACTTTGGTTAGATATTAAAAACAGAAAATGGTCAGATAAACTTTTATCCTGTTCTTATTTAGAAGGTAAGCATATGCCAAAACTAGTCGAAGGTAATCAAGAAACAGGAATATTAAAAAAAGCACTTAAAGATAAATTTAAATTTAATAACAATGTAAAAATTGTCGGTGGTGCTGGAGATAATGCAGCATCTGCAGTTGGTATGGGAATTATTAAAGAAAATCAGTCATTTATATCTCTTGGTACTTCAGGTGTTTTTTTTACACCAACTACAAATTTCCTAAGTAATATAAGTGATGCAGTTCATTCATTTTGTCATTGTTTACCAAATAAATGGCACTTAATGTCAGTTATGCTAAGTGCAAGTAGTTGCTTGGACTGGATTTGCTCTATAACTAATACATCTATTCAAGACAGTCTAGTCAATGCAGAAAATTGCTTTTCTGACACAAGTTTATTGTCTAATCTACCATATTTTTTGCCTTATTTATCAGGTGAAAGAACTCCGCACAATGATCCTCATGTTAGGGGATCTTTTCATTCATTGAAAACTACAACCAATGCAGCAAATATCCAATATGCTGTTATTGAGGGTGTAAGTTTTGGAATTTTAGATGGCATAAATTCAATCTTGAAAGTAAATAATAATCTTGAAAAATTTTTTATTGGGGGAGGCGGTTCAAAAAGTTACTTTTGGAACGAATTACTTGCATCTATGTTAAATAGAAAATTAAATGTTTGTAAGCAAAGTGAATATGTAGCAGCATTAGGTGTAGCTCGATTAGCTATGTATTCAGATGAAAATATAAAAAATCAAACCAATATAATTAAAGAAATTAAAATAAGTAAAGTATATAAACCAAAATCAGAAAAAACAACTATACTTAATAAGAGATATGCAATTTGGAAAGATTTATACTCTTCAAAAAAAACTTTGCACCCAATTTCTTAATATAATTTTATTCTCTAAATAAAAATAAATTAGTTTTCAATTTAACTTTATCCTTTAAAATACTTGTATTCTTCCATTTTCCAATTCCAATTTCAAAATTTGTTCTTGAGAAAGTTAATTCACTTTGAATTTGTACTAGATCATCTGCTAGTCTGGTAACATAAATTACAAGAGGAACAATTTCACTTTTTCCTTTTAGTGTAAGTTCTACATTTAATTGTATTTCTTTTTCATTTGAGTAAGCAAATTTTTTTGTATCAACTACTGCTTTAGGAAATTTAATTGCATCGAAAAAAATGTAACTTAAAAGTAAATTTTTATATTTAATATAATTCATATCAATATCATTTATTTCAACAGAAAAAATAGCCTTATTATTTTTTTTTTGATTTACATCTAATTCAATAAAACCCTGGAAGGTGTTAAAACTACCCTTAACATTTTTTGCAAAAAGAACTGGAAGTTCAAATTCAATTGTAGATAATGTTTTGTCAAGAAGCCAACGCTCTGATGCATTTACTAAAGATGAGTATATAGAAAAAAAAAATATTACAAAAAAATATTTAAATATTTTCGATATATTGCCTAGCCAAGTAATCAGCTTTTTCATTATATTTATTTCCAGTATGACCTTTAACCCATTCCCAAACTATATTATGCTTAGTAATTAAAGCATCAAGTTCTATCCATAATTCTTTATTTTTAACTGGTTTTTTAGATACCGTTTTCCAACCATTTTTTTTCCAGTTTTTTATCCATAATTGAATTCCATCTTTTACGTATTTGCTATCAGTTATTAACGTAATATCCTTTCTGCTTTGAAAATGTTTTAATGCTTTAATTGCTGCAGTTAATTCCATTCTGTTATTTGTAGTATTATTATCTCCTCCATTTAACAAAATTTCATCATTTTTATTTTCTAATATAACAGCACCCCAACCACCTATACCTGGATTCCCAGAACATGCACCATCGGTGTAAATAGTAATCATAATTTTATATTTTTATTTTTCTGATGCCATTTTAAGATTTTTAAGTACTCTTCTGGATTTTTAAGTTCAACCAATGCATCATCAGGATGAAATATTTTATCATAAAGTCTTGTTACTAAAATTCGTACTGCTGCACCTCTTAACAAAACATTCATTGAAGCCTTTTCTTCAGAATTTAAAGATGAACTATTATTAAAACCCATCATAAGGGATTTAAAATTATCAAGATTAAATGTTCCGTTTTTATTAAAGCACCAATCATTTGCTGTAAGAGCTAACTCATAGGCGATAAAGTCTTTACAAGAAAAATAAAAGTCAATTATTCCAGAAATTTTATTATTTATAAATAAAACATTATCTATAAATAAATCAGCGTGAATTATTGCTGTCGGCAAATTATTTGGCCAATTATTTTTCAAAAAAATTAATTCTTTATCTAAGACATTAAAATATTCTTCATAAGAGTAGTCATTAGTATTTTTACAACTTTCATAAATTTTAACCCAAGCCTCATATCCTAAGCTATTGACTCTTGATAATTTTGATATTTTTGTAATATTTGTAAATTCTGCAATCTTCGAGCCAAGTTCGTAGCAATGCTTAGGCATAATTTCAGATAAATTTTCTCCATCTAAAAAAGAAATTATTACAGCATTTTTATTTTTTAATTTATTAATTATTGAATTTTGATTATTTTTAATTGGATGAGGGCATTTAAAGCCATGTTCAACTAATTCATTTTGAAGACTCATAAAAAAAGGTAAATCTTCTGACTTCACTCTTTTCTCAAGTATTGTTAATATATATTTATTTTCAGAAGTAATAATTTTAAAATTTGTATTTTCTGTACCTTTAACAATCCCCTCAAAAGAGAGTAAATTGCCAATAGAATAATTTTTTAAAAAAATTTCTATTTCTTCTTTAGAAATTTTTGTAAATACAGCCATTAAATTGCTTCTTTTAATTTTTGTGGAATTTTAAAATGTATATTTTCTTTTTCATAATCTGACTCAATTATATTTAAATCAAATTGTTCACCAATTTTTGCTAGCATTTTGGTAACAAGAATTTCTGGTGAAGATGCACTTGCTGTAATTCCAATTTTAGTCGCATTAACGAGTAATGCAGGATCAAAATTGTCAATATCATCTATTAGTATTGAATTTTTGCTGCCATAATTTTTGGCTACTTCTACTAAGCGCAGAGAATTTGAGGAATTTTTTGAACCTATTACAAAAAAATAATCAGATAACATAGCAATATTTTTTACAGCATCTTGTCTATTAGTAGTTGCATAGCATATATCTTTTTTCTTTGGCTCTACAACATTTTCAAAATGTAATTTAATTTCATTAATTATATCTTTTGTATCTTCCACTGATAGAGTTGTTTGGGTTACATATGCAATTTGTTGATTTTTTGAAATAGGCAAGTTTTTTACATCTGTTTTGTTTTCTACAAGATAGATATCTTTTGAAGTTTGTCCCATTGTGCCTATAACTTCAGGATGATTTTGATGACCAATTAGGATAACTGGCAAATTTTTTCGTTCAAAATTTTCAACTTCACGATGTATTTTACTAACTAGCGGACATGTTGCATCATAGTAAAGTAAGTTTAACTTTTCAGCTTCTTTTGGTACAGATTTAGGTACACCGTGTGCTGAAAAAATAACTGGCCTATCTATTTGGTCAATTTCACTTAATTCTTCAACAAAAATTGCACCCTCTGCTCTCAAATTATCAACGACAAATTTATTATGAACAATTTCATGACGGACATATACTGGAGATCCATATTTTTTAATTGCCTCTTGTACCATTAGGATGGCTCTCTCCACTCCAGCACAAAATCCTCTCGGTCCTGCTAAATATATATCTAATTTTTTATTCATTTACTTTTAATCGGCACTTACTTTATAAATATACTCATATAATAACAAATACTATATTCATGAAATACATATTTATATTTATCATATTTTTACCACTTATAGGGTGTGGCAATATTATAAAAAATAAGCAAACATCTATAGACTTCAACTGCCCAACAGTATTTTTTTCTTCTGGAGATAGAATTTATATTGATAATGGCACTTCTTTAGAAGATATTAGTATAAAAGCAGAATTTAATAATTTTGCTTTTAGTAAACAATGTAAGCAAAAAGAAAATATAGCAGTTATACCTTTAGATATCCTAATAGTTGTTAAACCAATGAATGATTCAGAGGAATCTTCACTATCTTTTCCTGTTTACGTTTCACTTTTAAATTTTAATGATGAAATTCTTGAAACTCAGTATTTTTTAGTTTCAGGCTTAATGAATAAAAATCTTGAAACAAATAATTTTATTGAAACAGACATTACTGATCAACTTGAAATAGTTACAAAGTCTTTAAGCACCTCTAAACTAATTATTGGTTTTATGCTAGATGATAAAAAAAGAGATTTGTTAAATTAATTTTTTAATACTGATCCAAGTTCTGCAATTGATTTATCAATTAATTTTTGTTGTTCTTGGTTATTCAATTTCTGTTCTAGAATAGAAAGAGTAGCTGCAATAGCAGTGGAAGATATGTGTGATTGAATGCTATTATTGGCATCACGGGTTAATTGATCTATTTTCGCTTCAGCCAAAACTTGCCTTTTCATAATTTGATCATTTAGTTTAGACTCAGCTATTTCTTCTAACTGTTTAACTTTCTTCTCAGCATCTTTATGAATATCTTGAATTTCAACTTGCACTTCATTTTGACGTATTTTAATTCCACTTAGTGTTACCTGCGTCTCATTTTTAAGATTTTCAGCTTCTTCAATTTTATCTTTAATTTCTTTAATTTGTGCATCTAAATTAGATGTTAAAATTTTACGAACTGGATTAAAAACAGCTGCTATAAATGAAAAAAATGCAACAGCTACCCAAAATTGAGGATCAGAAAACATTAATTGATTGATCTTTCAGCACTTTTGATAGCACTTTTTATATCATCATCAGATACATTTAACGAAGCTACTTTTGATAAAGTGAGTTTGGTAATTTCATTTATTTGACTTTGTATCTGTAAAACGGATTCATTTTTATTTTTTTCAATAGTTTCTTCTGATTGCTTAATTTTTTTATCAAGTTCGTTATCAAGTTTAGTTAATTCTACTTGTACCTTATCTTGCAATGAGTGTATTGATGATTTAATCATCTCTGATGCATCAGATCTTGCTTGTTTAAGTTGATCTTCAATACTACCTTGAATTTTTTCAGACTCTAATTGAAGCTCTTTGGCTGCAGTCAAATCTTCACTAATTTTTCTTTCTCTTTTTTCAAGAACATTCCCAATACGTGGTAAAGAAATACGCCAAAGGAAAACAAGAAGAAACGAAAATGTAACTACTAGCCAAAAAAGCTGAGTAACAAAAAATTCAGGATTTAATTGAGGCATTTTTTTGCTAAATTAACCAAATAGAATAACTAGAGCAATAACGAGTGCGAAAAGTGCAATTGCTTCTACAAGCGCGAAACCTAACATCGTCATAGTGAATACTTCACTACGAGCTGCAGGGTTTCTTCCAACTGCTTCAATGAATGAAGAGAAAATATTCCCAATTCCTATTCCAGATCCAATAACGCCAATAACGGCTAAACCGGCTCCGATAACTTTTGCTGCTTCAATTTCCATAAATCCTCCTAGATTTTAATGTAAGTGATATGCATCGTTGATGTATAGGCAAGTTAAAATTGCGAACACATACGCCTGCAAAAATGCGATTAATATTTCTAAACCAGTTAGTGCAACAATAAACACAAGCGGAAGCGCGCCTGTGAAGAATGGCATTGCAACAACAAAACCAGCAAAGACCTTGAGTAATGTATGACCTGCTAACATATTAGCAAAAAGTCTTACAGACAAA
>MDTG01361823.1_pt1 | contig 12458 bp, 10 predicted proteins | sample 811421 | NCBI WGS metagenome assembly MDTG01 (sample SAMN05326645, study PRJNA326480) | marine metagenome | isolation source: seawater | place: Pacific Ocean: South East | collected 2011
AAATCTTTTACAACAAAAGAAGCAAAAAAAAATAACACTCAAATAATACTATCAAATACTTACCACCTGATGCTTCAGCCAGGAAGTGATTTGATAGCAAAACATGGTGGTTTACATAAATTTACTGGATGGAAAGGACCCATGTTAACAGATAGCGGTGGATTTCAAATATTCTCTTTAGGACATGGATCTGTTGCTGATGAAATTAAGGGTAGAAAATTTAATTCAAAAATAAAAAAAACCCTTCTTAATATTAATGAAGAGGGAGCTATTTTTAGATCATACGTTAATGGTTCTAATCTTCTGTTATCACCAGAAAAATCAATACAAATCCAAAGAAATTTAGGTGCTGACTTAATTGTTGTTTTTGATGAATGCACACCTTTCAATGTTAATAAAGAATATACATACAATTCAATGTTAAGAAGTCATAGATGGTCAGAAAGGTCAATAAATGCATTTAATACAAAACAAAAATATCATCCAAAAGAAGGATCAGCAGGACCACAGGAAATCTACGGTATTATTCAAGGCGGTATTTATAAGGATATGAGAGAAGAAAGTATAAATTTTAACCAAAATAAAATTAATACATTTGGCATTGCAATTGGTGGAAGTTTAGGTTCAAACAAAGAAGAAATGAAAGAAGTTGTAAATTTTACAACGTCAAAGTTAAATAATTTAAGACCAGTTCATTTGCTGGGAATAGGTGAGCCACTTGACATATGGACTTTTGTTGAGCAAGGTATTGATACATTTGATTGTGTAAGCCCAACACGTTTAGCAAGACATGGTTCTGCGCTCGTTAAAGGAAGAAAAGGAAAAATTAATTTAAAAAATGCTATTTATAGAGAAGAGATGAACCCAATTGATAAAGAATGCACATGCTATACTTGTAAAAATTTTACTACATCATATTTATACCATTTATTTGCATCTAAAGAATTACTTGGTTTACAATTATTAACTAATCATAATATATTTTTCATGAACAACTTAATGAAAGAAATTAGAATTTCTATTAGAGAAGACAATTTCGAAAATAAAAAAAAAGAGTGGTTGGAAAACTAACTATTTAACTGAAAATATAGTTGATAATTGATTAAGCAATACTTCACCAAGTTGATCTACATCCATAATTGTAATTGCTTTAGTATAATATCTTGAAACATCATGACCTATACCTATAGCTATAAGTTCGACATTATTATTATTTTCAATATTGTTGATTACATCTCTTAGGTTCTTTTCTAAATAATTACCTGGATTAACCGATAAAGTTGAATCATCCACTGGCGCGCCATCACTAATAACTATCAGAATTTTTCTTTTTTCTTGCCTATTTATTAGTCTCTTATATGCCCATGAAAGAGCTTCACCATCAACATTTTCTTTTAAAATACCTTCTTTAAGAAGTAGGCCAAGATTTTTTTTTGATCTACGCCAAGGTGCGTCTGCTGACTTATATATAATATGTCTCAAGTCGTTAAGCCTTCCAGGATTTGAGGGTTTACCATTCTTGATCCAAGTTTCTCTAGACTTTCCACCTTTCCATGCCTTAGTTGTAAAACCTAAAATTTCAGATTTAATTAGACATCTTTCAAGAGTTTTTGCCAAAATATCTGAGCACAAGGCCGCAACAGTGATTGGTCTACCTCTCATTGATCCAGAATTATCAATTAAGAGAGACACGATTGTGTCTTTAAATTCTATTTCTTTTTCAATTTTATAACTTAGTTTATTATTTGGATTTGCAATAATTTTAGCTAACCTTGAAGTATCTAGATAACCTTCTTCCATATTGAAATCCCATTGTCTATTTTGTTGCGCTAATAACTTTCTTTGTAGTCTATTTGCTATCTTAACTATTAGTGGTTGAAACGTAAATACTTGCTGATCTAAATTACGTCTTAATTTATCTAATTCTTTTAAATCACATAAGTCTTCAGCATCAATAATTTCATCAAAATTGTTATTATAAACTTTATATATCTCTAAATTTTCAAGTTTCTCAATTTTAGGAAAATAATCTAATTCTGTATCACTACTATCATCACCCATTTCATCATTTTCTTCAGTTGAAACAGATTCATCCATATTAGTTTCATTTGATTCCATTTCTATATTTGCATCAGAATTTTCTTCATTGTTCTGATTTTCATCTTTATTATCTTCTTTATTATCATCAATTTCATTTTCATTTGGTTCATTATCTTTAGAATTAGTATTATTTTTATTCAATAAACCCAATTCTTCTAACTTTTCTATTATTGTTGTAGAAAATTTTTTTTGATCATTGATATTTTTGCGCAATTCTTCAAAAAATTCATCATAATTACTTTTTAATTTTTCTTTTATTAGTTTTTTAAATTTTATATTTTCATTACCTAGATTATGCCCAGATAATTCTTCGTATGATACGTAACGAAACGCTTTGATTAAGTTATCTTGAGTTTTTTTTTTCTGAAGTATTATTTATATCTTGAAAATATTTTAGTTTTAAATTGCTTCCAATGCCCTTAAACTCAGTGCTTCCTTTTACTTCAAATCTAGTTTGTTCTAAAACATTTATAATTTGATTGGATAAATCATCGTTATTAATAAAATTTTGATGTATTTCTTTAGAATGAAGTCTAAATTCTAGCGCTAAAGAGTCAGCTTCAGCCCTAAGATAAGTAAGGTTGTTTTTGATACTTTCAATATTAGGCTCAGTTATGTTAATTATATTGCCAGAAATTGAGGGGTTTTCTTTTACATAATTTATTTCTAAATCATCGTTTTGTCCTATTGATTTTATTGTTGCGGAAATTGATTTTTTAAATTCTTCTAAAAATTCACTACTCTTTAACATTTACAACCTTGGCATCAGCTATATCTATTCCAAAAGATCTTTGAAAATATTCTTCGATAATTGACCTTTCCATTTCATCGCACCTATTTAAAAATGATAATTTGAAGGAATATTCAATATCATTAAGTAATAAATAATTCTCAGCCCAAGTTAAAACGGTTCTTGGGCTCATAACAGTTGAGATATCTCCATTTATAAACCCTGATCTAGATAAATCTGCAGTAGACACCATGCATTTAACAATATCTTTACCTTCTTTATTATTTAATTTCTTAATTTTACTAAGAATAATTCTACATTCTTCATCATTACTTAGATAATTTAATGATGATACTATGTTCCATCTATCCATTTGACCTTGATTAATTTGTTGAGTTCCATGATAAAGACCAGATGTATCTCCCAGTCCAACAGTATTTGCAGTAGCAAATAATCTAAAATAGCTGTTAGGCTTTATTACTCTTGATTGATCAAGTAGTGTTAGTTTACCTTCAGTTTCTAAGATACGTTGAATAACAAACATTACATCAGGTCTACCAGCATCATATTCATCAAAGACAAGTGCTATTGGATTTTTATAAGCCCATGGAAGTATTCCATCTTGAAATTCAGTTATTTGTTTATTATCTTTTAAAATTATAGCATCCTTGCCTATCAAATCTATTCTACTAATGTGACTATCCAAATTAATTCTTATACATGGCCAATTTAATCTTGCTGCTACTTGCTCAATATGTGTCGATTTTCCAGTTCCATGATAACCCTGTATTAGTACCCTTCTATTACAAGCAAAACCCGCAAGTATTGCTAAAGTAGTTTGTGAGTCGAATTTATAGCTAGAGTCAATTTCTGGCACATGTTCTGATTTTTCAGCAAATTTTAAAACATTAAAACTACATTTAACTCCAAAGTCGTTTAAGGTATCAACCTTTACTGTTGGTATGTTTTGGTCCATTGTCTTTTTATTCATTTTTAAACTTATTTAGTAGAATTTTGTAAGATTGACTAATTTCCTTAAATTTTTCTTCTGCTTTTTTATTATTACCATTTACATCAGGATGAAATATTTTCACTAATTTTTTGTATTTTTTTTTGATTATATTAAGATTTATTGGGAGTTTTAGACCTAAAGCAGAAAGAGCCTTATTCTCTTCAACTGTCAAATTATGATCTATTACTTTATTTTTAAAATAACTATTCTCCTCTTCATTTGAATTTAATTCATTTATATTATCATCAAAGAAGCCATTTATTTGGTCAATTACTTTATAAGGGTTTCCTTTCAAAGGCCAAGAAGGTCTATTCCAAATAATATCTTCTCTCATCGATGTTTCGATTTGATTTACAGATAATCCTTTGTAGAAATCCCAAGACTTGTTATATTCTTTGATGTGATTTAAGCAAAAAAAATAGTATTGATTTAATAGTATTCTAGATTTGGGTGCTTTAAATTCACCTTTTTCATTACAGTCTTTTTTATCACATATCCTAATATTAGACTTTTCCCAAGATAGTTGGTTTTTTTTAATATCGAATTTTTGTTTAACCATTGATATATATATAGTAATAAAATAATGAATCGTAAGCAAAGAATATATAATTTATTAACAAAAAATTTTTCTGAATTTTTAATTGAAATAATAGATAATTCACATTTACACGTAGGACACAACAAATTTGATGGTAGTGGAGAAACTCATATACAAATATTATTAAAAAAAAAAAATACAAAAGGAATTAATAAAATAAATATACATAGAAAAATTTATAACATTCTAGAATCTGAGTTTACAAATGGATTGCACTCATTAGAAATAAAAATTAATTGATTTTTGATATTTCTATCTTTGAAATTTGCTTTCTGGAATGAGATAAAATTTTAAAATAAAACGATTTATCCTTAACTATTTCTCCATACAATGGGATTTTTTTTGAAATTTCTAAAATATGACCTGCGATTGTAGAAGACTCACTTTCAGGAGGTTCTAAATCAAAATTTTTATATAAGTCTCTTAAATTCCTTTCACCATTAACTATTATTTTTCCATAATTATTTAGCTTAAAATCATTTTCTGGAATATCAATTTCATCCACTATTTCTCCAACTATCTCTTCAATAATATCTTCTAATGTAATTAATCCAAGTAATTCACCAAATTCATTTACAACAAAAGCTAAATGCTCTTTTCTTTTTCTAAATTCAACTAATTGTTCTAAAAGATTTGTGGTATCAGGTATAAACCAAGGTTTTATAATTTTTTCAAAAATAATTTCTTTTGATTTCTCATGGTTTTTTAAATCAATATTTAATGTTCTAACATTTAAAACACCTATTATATTTTCAGGATCATCTCTCCAAAATGGAATTCTTGTAAATCGAGAACCATTAATTTTATCAATTATTGATTTTGTTTCTAGGCTGCTATCTATAGAAAATATATTTTTTCTATGAGTAAATATTTCTTGTACAGTTAAGTCGTTTAATTGCAGAATACTCTGAAGCATTTCTTTTTCTGTTTCATAATCTGGATTTGAAGTTTTATATAAATCGATAACGCCTTTTAATTCCTCCTCTGATTGAATATCTCTATTTTTTGAGTCATTATCTGATTTTTTGAATATCAACTTAACAACTTGATTAATAAAAAAAACAAATGGAAACAGTGATTTGTTTAAGAAAAAAATTAAAGGCGATATAATAAGTGCAGTTCGAGTGGGTCTATTTATTGCGTAAGTTTTTGGTAAAACTTCTGCAAATATAACCAACACAACAGTCATTATTAGTGTGGAATAAAATATTCCTTTAACCCCAAATAAATCATAGAAAAAAGCAGTTGCTAAAGAAGATGCTAAAATATTAACTAAATTATTAGAAAGGAGTAAAGATGAAATAACATTATCTTTATTATCTAAAATTTTTAAAACATATTCAGCTTTTTTATTACCTTTTTTAACTTGATATATTATTCTTGCTTTAGAAGTTGCTGTAATTGCCGTCTCTGATCCTGAAAGGAAGCCTGATAGTAAGACAAGGCATATTAATAAAAAAAATAAAATTACAGTTGTCACAATTTAAATTTTATTTAAAATTTTTTTTAATTTATCTCTTTCAATATTTCGATAAAAAAAGGAATCACCTATTTTTTTTAGCAGTACTATATTAATTTTATCATTATAGTTTTTTTTATCACTAAAAATATTCATTAAAACTTTTCTACTCCCTACATTTTTATCTAATATTTTCAAATCAACTTTTTTAAAATGTTTAATTATTTTATTTAATTCATTATTAGAGAGATAGCCTAATTTATTCGATATAATTGACTCTACTATTATTCCTATTGAGATCGCCTCACCATGATTCAGTCTTTTATTGTAATTATAAAATTTTTCTAACGAATGACCAATGGTATGGCCAAAATTTAACATAGATCTAGAATTTTTATTAATTAATTTTTCTTTCTGATCTTTTTGTACATACCATAGTTTGATATTTATTGATTTAGATATAGCTTTTTTTAAAATTAAAGGATTTAGTTTTATCAATTTTGAATAATTTCTATCGAGCCAATTAAAAAAACTAACATCTTTTATTAAAGCATGTTTAACTATTTCTGAGTATCCGGATTTTAATTCTCTAATTGGCAAAGTTTTTAAAAAATTTGTATCAATTATAATTTCATTTGGTTGATAAAAACTTCCTATAAGGTTTTTGCCATAATTTGTGTTTATACCATTTTTTCCACCAATTGAACTATCTACCTGCGATAGTAAAGTGGTTGGTATTAATTTAAATTCAACTCCACGTAATAGAGTACTTGCAATAAAACCACTTAGATCGCCCAATGTTCCACCTCCAATAGCTACTAAAATAGAATTTCTATCAATACCTTTTTTTAATAATTTTTCACAAATAATATTATAATTTGAAATTTTTTTTATCTCTTCAGAAGCTTTTACATTAATAACAACTATTTTTTTATGATTTGAATTTTCAAAAATATATTTTAAATTATTATCTAAAATACAAAAGATTTTTTTTTGTTGTTTTGATAAATTTAATAAATATTTTTTTATATAATTTTTTTTAATGATTATTCGTGTTTTGCTATCATCATTTCTTAATAATATTTTTTTTTCCATTTTAACTTAATTCTTTTATTATATTCTTAACTACACTTTCTTTACTAGTATTATTTACTATTATTAAATTAGCTTTTTTATAGTAATTTTTTCTTTGATTATAAATATCTTCCAATATAATTTTTTTATTACCTAGACTAAGTAAAGGCCTTTTATTGGAATTACGTAATCTATTTAACAACACTTCAATATCAACTTTTAAATAAATTGAAAAGGAGTTTAAATTAATTAAACTTCTAATCCTTTTATTTATTATACTGCCACCCCCAAGTGCTATAACACAATTTTTATTCTCTAAAAGCTCTAAACAAATTTCTTCTTCTAATAATCTAAAAAATTCCTCACCTTTTGTTTGAAATATTTGTTTAATACTTTTGCCAATTCTTTTTTCTATTTCAGCATCGCTATCATAAAAATCAAAATTCAATGATTTTGCAATTTCCCTGCCGACTGCCGACTTTCCTGAACCCATTAAGCCTATTAATACAATGTTTTTTTTTCGTAATTTTTTAAAATTAAGCATTTTTTAGTAAATTCTTATTCTTGACAAATTTTGATTGCATTAAGAAATATCTTAAAAAAATATCATATTAATATAATAGTTTTTTTTTAATTTTAATATATGAAAAATAAATACATATTTGTCTTTTTGGTAATAATCTGCATATTTTTGCTTGTTGGCTTATACATTGTTGATATACCTTCTCCATCCACAACTATTAATGAAGAATATAATTTAGGAACACAATGAAAATTTATTATCTTTTAATTTTTATAATAATAAAGTCACTTTCAATTAATGCTAATGAACAAGATAGTGAAACAATCAATCTTCATACCTCACCAAATCTTGACCAACTAGTTTTAGAACATAATGAATTAGAAAATAAGAAACTTCAAGAGCAAGATTCTGACCAAACAAAATTAGAAGAAGTTAGTGATACGAATTTAGAAAGTAGTGAAATAGCAATAGAAGAAAGTATAAACGAAGAAGTATTAGAAAAAAACTCAAACTTTATAAGTATTTCAAATCCAGTTGAGATTGAAAATTATCTGAATAACTTAAAAAATATTAAATCTAATATACTCAAAAATGAATTATTCAATTTGCTAGAAAGTTCAAATTTTGATTTTAATCAAAAAAATAATAGAGATATTTTTTATTCCATAATTAAATTTTTCTATGAGACAGGGAATATTTCAAAAGCTTATAATTTGTTAAAAACAAAAAATTTTCAAGACGATGAAAGACTTAACTATTATACAATGATTGAATTAAATTATCTTTTATCTACCTTTCAATTACAAAATGTTTGTAATATTAAAAATACAATTTCTAAAGAATTGATAATTGATTATTTTCTTTTAGAAAAATTAGATATCTTTTGTTTAATTTTAGAAGATAATTTAGCTGAAGCAGAATTACTTAACACAATAATTATAGAATCAGAAAATATATTAGATGAAAATTTCCAAAAATTATACATTATGATTTTAAATGAAGATAATATGGAAAATGAAAAATTAAACTTAAATAAAAATTTAAATTCTGATTTAATTTTTTTATATAGTGCAATGGCAAGAATAGCAGAATTGCCTTTGGATGAAAATTTTTTAAGAGTTGATCCCAAAAATCTATCAATACCAATTATTTTAAATCAATCTTCACCAATGGATGTAAGAATAAAAGCTGCCACTGATAGTTATTTAGAAGAAATAATATCTATTGAAAGTTTATCTGCATTATATCAGTCTGTTGATTTTAACTCTGATCAATTAAACAACTCTGACAAGACTATTGAAGATCTCTCAGATAATCCAGAGTTATTAATGGCTTATTACTTTCAACTTATTAATGTACAAATTTTTCCATCAGAAAGAATAGAAGCACTAATGAATTTTTGGAAATACGCAAAAACTATTAATCTAGAAGAAGTGGCTTACTCGTTGTCTTACAAAATTGTTGAAACTATAAAGATGTCATCTGAAAATCTAAATTTCGGTCCAGAAATTTCTACATCTTATATATTCAATAAAGATTACGAAAAAGCATTAGGTTGGATTGATTTTTATGAACAAAATATGAAAATTGATGAAAAAAGCACCCATGTTAGATCTCTATTGAATCTACATTCTGCTACAGAGGTAGACTTCTTTTTAGATCTGATTCAAAATTATTTAAATACGGATAAAAATAATGTTAAAATAAATGAAGAATTAAAATTTATTCTTATCAGTATTTTAGATAAAGACTTGAATGCTCAACTATCTTCAAATTACGAAAATATTTTTGATGAAAGGCTTATGCCATCAATGTTTTTAATTCAAAATATTGATGATGCTGTGCAAAATAAAAATAATGATAAATTTTTAATTTTCTCAATACTTTCTTTATCTGATAAAAATTGGACTGAAATTCATCCAGAACATTTAAAAATATTACTAAATGGATATATTGATTATAAAAATGGAATATTTTTAAAAGAAATTATAATGGATATATTTGAAGATTATAAAATTTTATAATGATTAAATATTTTGATTTTGAAACTGATATAGAGAATGTTGATGTTTCTATTAATAAATTATTGAACGAAGAAAAAGATAACACCCCAAAGATAGAAAAGCTCAAAATTAAAAAAAAACTTTTATTCGAAAAAATTTATTCATCTCTTAATCCTTGGCAAAAAGTACAAGTTTCAAGACATAGTGAAAGACCTCATACTATTGACTATCTTAATTTAATATTTGATGAAATAATTTTTTTACATGGAGATAAAAAATATGCTGATGATCAAGCAATAATTGGTTGTTTAGCTAAAATTAATAACGAGTCTGTAATGGTAATTGGTAATGAAAAAGGTAATTCAATGGATACTAGATTAAAACATAATTTTGGTATGGCAAAACCTGAAGGGTATAGAAAAGCACAGCGTTTGATTACAATCGCTGAAAAGTTTAAACTTCCAGTTATTACTTTCATTGATACTGCAGGTGCTTTTCCTGGCAAGGATGCCGAGGAAAGAGGTCAATCAGAGTCAATAGCCTCTTCAATAATGTTTTTTTTGAAAGTCAATACTCCAACAATTTCTATTATTATTGGTGAAGGAGGTTCTGGTGGGGCTATAGGAATTGCCGCATCTGACCGTGTTTTAATGTTAGAACATTCTACATACTCCGTTATATCACCTGAAGGATGTGCTTCTATACTTTGGAGAAGTACAAATTTTACACAAGATGCTGCAAAAACTTTGAAACTTACATCTGATGATTGTAAAAAATTTAACATAATCGATCAAGTTATTAATGAAGTTCCTGGTGGAGCGCATAGACATCCAAAAGAGCAGGCTAGAATAATAAAAGATTCTATACTTGAAAACTTAAAGGGTTTAAAAGAATTTTCAATTGAAAAGATTGTGAAATTAAGAAAAAATAAGTATCTTAATATTACATCAGATATTTAACTTCCATGGCACTGCTTATATTTTTTTCCTGAACCGCAAGGGCACTGTTCATTCCTTCCAATTTTTTTTGAAATTATTCTCCTTGTATCTTTTGGTTCTTCTTTATTATTGTTGCTAACGAGTTCTATATTGAATAATGTTCTAAGAACTCTTTCATTTTGGTTTGATAACATTTCGTCAAAGTAGTCAAAAGACTCTTTTTTATATTCATAAAATGGATCTTTCCCTCCTAAAGCTCTAAGATTTACACTACTTCTCAGGGAGTCCATTGCCGCAAGGTGATCCCTCCAATCTTTATCAATTTGATATAACATTACTCTTTTTTCTGCAAATTTGAGTAGTTCATGAGAATACTTATCTTTTTTTTCAGTATACTTTTGAGAAATTTGGTCAAGTAGACGTCTTTTTATTTCTTCTTCATCAACGCCTTCTTCATCAAACCAATTATCAGCCTGAATATCTAAATTAAATGTATCTTTAACTCTACTTTTTAATAAAATAGGATTCCATTCATTATTATATTTTTTAGGAGGAATGCATTCTAAAATAATTGAGTCAACATAATCTAATATCATCTCAGATATTATTTTTGATTGATCATTAGTTATTAAAATATCTCGTCTGTTTTGATAAATTATTTTACGCTGATCATTAAGTATATCATCAAATTTAAGAATTTGTTTTCTCATGTCATAATTATGAGATTCTACTTTTTGTTGAGCCCTCTCGAGTGATTTTGTAATCATAGAATGAGTTATTACTTCTCCATCTTTTAGTCCTAGTTTAGATAAAACATTCTCAAGTGTTTTTGATCCAAAGATTCTCATTAAATCATCTTCAAGCGATAGAAAAAAAATACTTTCACCTATATCACCTTGCCGTCCTGCTCTTCCCCTAAGTTGATTATCAATTCTTCTACTTTCATGCCTTTCCGTTCCTATAACTAAAAGCCCACCACTATTTATTGCATTATTTTTTAATTCATCATTATCATTTCCAAGTTTTATATCAGTTCCTCTTCCTGCCATATTTGTTGAAATAGTTACATTACCAGGAATACCAGCCTGAAGAATTATTTCTGCTTCTTCTTTATGATTTTTGGCATTTAGTACTTTATGGTTGATATTTTCTCTGAGTAATAGTTTAGAAATTATCTCAGAATTTTCAACTGATGTTGTACCTATTAAAATTGGTTGTTTCATTTCATTTCTATTTTTAACAAGATCTAATACTGCATTATATTTTTCTTTTTTTGTCATATAAATTTGGTCATTTTTATCTAGTCTATTTATTTTAATGTTTGGAGGAATATCAACAACTTCTAAGTTATATATGCCTTCAAATTCTTTTGCTTCTGTTAACGCTGTACCTGTCATTCCACAAAGTTTAGCGTAAGTTCTAAAAAAATTCTGATAAGTAATAGAAGCAATTGTCTGGTTTTCTTTTTGAATAACTAAATTTTCTTTAGCTTCAATTGCTTGATGAAGACCATCACCAAATCTTCGACCTTCCATTGGCCTACCTGTTAGTTCATCAATTATTACAATGTCTTTATTTTTAATTATATAATCCTTGTCTCTATTAAATAACTTATGCGCTCTTAAAGCTTGTATTATGTTATGGTTTAAACTAATATTTTCAATATCTTGAAGTGTTCCTTTTGTAATTAAATTATTTTTTTTTAATAAATTTTCCGTTAAGTCCATTCCCTTTGTAGTGAGAAGTATACTTTTGCCTTCCTCATTTATTTCATAATCATCATCTCCAAGAAATTTAATAATTTTATTAATTTTTGGATATAATTCAGTATTAGAGTTAGATTCAGCCGAAATTACCAATGGTGTTCTTGCCTCATCAATTAATATGCTGTCTACTTCATCAATTATTGCAAATGCTTCTTTTTTAAAACACAAAGTTTCGTAGTCATTTTTAAGATTGTCTCTTAAGAAATCAAATCCTATTTCATTATTAGTTGCATATACTATATCACAATTGTATTG
>MDTG01134402.1_pt1 | contig 12457 bp, 12 predicted proteins | sample 811421 | NCBI WGS metagenome assembly MDTG01 (sample SAMN05326645, study PRJNA326480) | marine metagenome | isolation source: seawater | place: Pacific Ocean: South East | collected 2011
GTGGGGTACAAGGAACAAAACCGTTGCTGTTTTCAAGAAAAAGATCGCCGCTATTTATTGGATGGAATCCATCTACATCTTTTGAAGGGTCAATGGCCTGTATTATTGCATTGATATCTATATGACTAGGTAATGGCTGCTGAATAATTATTCCATCAATCAATTGATCTTTGTTGCATAAATCAATAGTTTTTAAAAGGTCCTCTTGCTGAACGTTTTCATTGAGTTGAATAACTTTTGAATAAAATCCAATTTGATCGCAGCGTTTTTCTTTAATCCCAACGTATATTTTTGATGCCGAATCATTTCCAACAAGGATGAATGCAAGGCCAGGTCTTCGACCTTCTAATACACTGATTTTTTTTCCAAGATCTCTTATTATCTCATTTGCTATTTCTTTTCCGCTAATTAGCTTCATTATTAATAGTTGCAGTAATTTTTTTTTGGATTTGTTTTGCTAAGTGTATATTAGATGCTAAAATAGGCTTTTCTGTAAAGCTAGTAATCGGATTACCATTAAAATCTGTAATGCAGCCCCCAGCTTCTTCTATAATTAGTTTTGCAGCTGCGTAATCCCAGGGAGATAAAGAAACTTCCCAAAAGCCGTCAAATCTGCCACATGCCACATAGCATAGGTCAATTGCTGCAGATCCCATTCGGCGCAGGGGTATTCCTGTTTTCGCAAATGCGCTTAAATGATTTATGCATTGAAGGGGGTTTTCATGAACGTTATAGGGTAGCCCTGTAGCTAAAATCGCGCTATCTAGCACTGCTGTTTGAGAGGTAGCAAGTTTTGATCCGTTGAGAAAAGAGCCATTATCTTTTTCTGCTGTGAATAGCTCATTAAGCATAGGATTGTATACTGCTCCGGCTAATATTGTTTGCTTATACGTAGCAGCCACACTCACTGAGAAAAGGGGAATATTGTGGGCGAAGTTAACGGTACCATCTAAAGGATCTACAATCCATAAGATACTATCATTGTTGTCGGAGCTTTGCCCACTTTCTTCAGCTAAAATGCTATGATCAGGAAAATGCGATTTAATGAGTTCAATAATAATTTCCTCGGATTTTTGGTCCCATTCAGTAACAAGATTATGTCTACCCTTTTTATTTGTGAAATTCATTGGAGAGCCAAATCCTTTTTTTAGCATTTCCCCGGCTTTTAAAACAGAAAGGGTTGCAATCATTGTGAGTCTTGAGACTAATTGTTTTGGAATAGAAATATAATCGGTCATTTTTTTTTAATTATGTTAAATTGTCATATTTTTTTGTTTTAAGCCCTTTGTATAAAAAACAAAAGAAAAAGAAGATTTTTTTTATAAAAAAATAAATTTTTGAGGGCCAATAGAAAAGGATTAATCCCATTAAAGCATCCAGTATAGGGGATACTAAAAAATCAGATAGAAGAGTATTTGACGTGGTTACGGCTACAAGTTTATCAATATTTTCATATGTATATGTTATTACTGAACATTGGAGTGAAATGACAAAGACAAAAAATAATCTTCCAAGACTTGTATCTGAAAAATATTTTTGTTTTTCGTGTGTAATGAGTGTGACAAAGGTAAACATTATGGTGTTTACTCCAAAGGTACCAATTGAGAAGGTGTCTACTAATAAACCACAGGAAGCTGCAACCCAAAGTGATGGCGCTATTTTCTTTGTTTTGTATAAAATTGCAAAAAATGGGGCAAAACTAAAAAAGAAAGGTTCTTTAATCATTATTGCTAGTGATATTAGGAAAAAGGGAATAATAGATTTTTTGCGCATAAAAAATGGACTCGCACTATTTCTACAGGGTTAATTTACATCGCGCCATTTAAGGTGAGCACCTTGTAAACGGTTTTAAAGACAATTATAAGATCTGTTGAAAAAGAGTTTCTCAAAGAATAAATCATATCAAGCTTGATTTTTGCATCGTGAGTTAAAGTGTTTCTTCCCGAAATTTGCCAAGTACATGTTATACCTGGTTTAACCCGAAAAATCACGTGGGCTTTAGAGTCCATATTCGTAGTTTCCCATTGTTTTAGTTCTGAAGTTAGATAAGGACGCGGACCTACAATACTTAAATCGCCTTTGAGAACGTTGAGAAACTGAGGAAATTCATCTAAGGAGGTTTTACGAAGGAATTTTCCTATGGGTGTACAGCGAGGATCATCTGCAAGTTTTTGAAATTCTTGCCACTCTTTTTGCTTTTTTGGGCATGATGCTAAAACATCTTTTAGCATAGAATCTGCGCCAATATACATTGTTCTAAATTTTAGTACGTTTATGATCTTTTTATTTTTACCTAAACGTTTTCCAGAATACAGAATAGGTCCTTTTGAGGATTTTTTTACAATTATAGATACTATGATCAAAACAGGAGATGATACTATAAGCATTAGCAGACTAAATAAAATATCAAAAGCTCTTTTTAAAAAATTATTCAAAATAAATTCATCTTTTTTTACACCATTAAAATATAGCATAGATTTTTTTTTTTCAAATTCTTATAGATTTCATCAGATTACCAAGGATAACGTATTCTTTGGGTAAGGTATCGAACCCTTTTTTCGTGTATTCTTCAGCAGTGTGTTGTGATTTTTCAATGCCTAAATAGGTTACAAGGTTAACCTTATTGTTTTTGATATCTGAACGTGCAGGCTTACCAAGCTTTTTAGTGGTAGACAAAAAATCAAGAATATCGTCGTTTATTTGGAATGCAATTCCAAAATACTCTCCACAATTTTTCATTAGATTTTGCTCAAATGGAGGCCTTAATGCTAGCACAGCAGCGCATTCGAAAGCTGCAGAAATAAGAGCTGATGTTTTACCTTGGTACATACGGTATATTTTATTCCAACTAGCAGAATTTTTTTCCAAGCTTAAATCCAATAACTGTCCACCAATCATTCCGCTGCCCCCGGATTGGTGAGTGATAATGCACCCAATTTCACGTGGGCAGTTAGATTTAAAAATAATTTCAAGCGCTTTTGTTAGTAAATAGTCTCCAGTAAGTATTGCTGTAGATTCTCCAAACTCTATATGCAAGGAGGGTTTACCCCTTCTTAAATCGTCATCATCCATGCACGGCAGGTCATCATGAATTAGAGAATAGGTGTGAATCATTTCTAAAGCGCAGGCAACATCTAAGCCTTCATTTACATTTATACCAAGATCTACAAGAGCACTTAATAATATCAAAGGTCTAAGCCGCTTTCCAGGAGATAAAAGGGCGTAACGCGCTGCTTTGTTGAGAACAGGAGGGGTGGTTTTATCTTGATTAATGACCTTTTCCAAGTAATCATTAAGTAAAGAGCGAAGGTGTGTGTGTTGAGCGCACTGCGTCATAATCCCTGCCACTATACGTTGTTAGATTAAGTTCTTGGTACCAACATTTACATATTCAAAACCCTTTTCGCAAAGCGTTTTTGAATCGTATTGATTTCTACCATCAAAAATTACATTTCCATTCATTCTATGATGGATTTCTTTTAAATTGACAAGTCTAAATTGTGGCCATTCAGTAGCTAAAACAATACCGTCTGCATTATCGGCTGCATGATATTCACTTGAGCAGGCAATAATATTATTGTTATTGTTATAGTGTAATGTCACATTTGTAGTAGCAACCGGATCAAATATTTTCACAAAAGCTTCATTTTTTAAAAGAAAATCAATTAATTTAAGAGCTGGAGCTTCTCTAATATCATCAGTGTTAGGCTTGAATGACAATCCCCAAATAGCGATTACTTTACTTTTTAAGCCACCAATTTTTTTGAAATAATCTGAAATTTTTTTAAAAAAGAATTTTTTTTGATTTTCATTTACCTCTTCAATGGCAGAAAGTAAAGGAGTTTTGATATGTATTTTTTTAGCTGATGCGATTAAAGCTTTTATATCTTTTGGAAAGCACGAACCTCCATAGCCAAGACCAGCATATAGAAAATCTTTTCCAATTCGGTGATCACCACTCATACCGTGACGGATAGAATTAATATCAGCACCAACAACCTCACAAATTCTTGAAATTTCGTTCATAAAAGAGATCCTACTTGCAAGCATTGCGTTTGATGCATATTTTGTGAGCTCTGCTGATGGAATATCCATTGAAATAATTCTATTACAATTAATATTAAACGGTTTATAAAGCTCTGTTAATTTAGTAAGAGCTTTCTTACTATCGTAGCCAACAACGATTCTATCGGGCTTAAGGCAGTCATGAACAGCAGAACCCTCTTTTAGAAATTCAGGACATGCTATCACATCAAAAGAGGGCATTTGAGTATCAGATAGAGAGGGGGAGCTATTTTTCAAAGATTCAAAAATTTCTTTTTTTACCTGCAGCGTTGTTCCTATAGGTGCTGTCGATTTATTTACAATTACTGTATAGCCTCGCAAATATTTAGCTAGCATATTTGAAGCTGATATTATAGAGGAGACATTTGCTGATCCATCAGAGAGTGGAGGGGTGCCAACCGCAATAAAAACCATATCAGCTTGTTTTATTTCTTCGTAACACGTTCTGAAAAAAAGTCTACCCCCTTTTGAATTTCTCTTGATCAACTCTTCCAAAGACGGTTCGTAAAAATGGGTTGAACCTGCTTTAAGAGACGTGATTTTCTTTTCATCAGTGTCTATACATAGCACTTTGTTGCCCATTTCTGCAAAACACGCTCCAGTTACAAGCCCTACATATCCAACTCCGATCACACAAATATACATTAAATCACCTCAACAAGTTTTCCTTTTTCAAGGGTATAGACTTTATCGCACCTTTTAGCTAAATCACTATCATGAGTAGCAATTATAAGCCCTTTGTTGTTAACTTTTGCAGCTTTAATAAGTAAATCTTGAACGGTTTTTGAGTTTTCACAGTCAAGATTTCCTGTGGGTTCGTCTGCTAGTATTAACTCTGGGTCGTTGCAAAGAGCTCTTGCAATGGCAGTACGTTGTTTTTCTCCACCGGAAAGGTGTTTTGTTAACTGATGTTTTTTACTTTCGAGTCCCATTTGTTGTAATATTTCCATGGCTTTTTTTGAGCCCCCATTGGTCCTTGCTATTTTTTGGGGCATTAAAATATTTTCAAGTACAGAGCATTCTTCTAAAAGATTAAAGTTTTGAAAGATGAAACCGATATTTTGATTACGTATCTTTGCTGCGTTTTTCTCTGATACAACCACTCCGCAGACGGATAAAAGTCCTTTTGAAGGTTTTTCAAGTGATCCAAGTATATGCAAAAGAGTTGTCTTGCCAACTCCTGAAGGGCCCATAACCGCAACTACTTCTCCTGGGGTAATAGACAAAGATATAGAATTTAAAAGGGGTTTAGACTCCTTTTTACTGTATATTTTTTGTATATCACATGCTTCAAGAATATATTTCATTACTCTGACCTTAAGATTCGTGATGGGTGTATTTTTGCTGCTTTAACCGCAGGCACTAATCCTGCAAAGATAGATAATATTGGAGTAGTAATCAAAATGAATTTTACTGCCTGGCTACTTAATTCATTAGGCAACGATTTTCCAAAAAACGCTGCGTTAAAAGCGTCCCTTCCTTGAATTGTACTTAAAAAGTGGACAACAGAGTCAATATTATGCAGAGTAAGTGCAGCTGTAAGTGTTCCAATGAGTACGCTAAACATACCCACAAAACCGCCACAAATAGTAAAAATACAAACGATGCTTTTTTTGGATGCTCCCATAGAGCTAAGAATGGCAATTTCTTTTTTCTTTTCGTTAACAAGAATAATCAAGAGAGTGATGATATTGCTGCAGGCAACAATGAGAACGATCACACCAATTAAGGTAAATAGATATTTATCGCTTTGAAACTGCTGCAGTATGTCTTTTATATAATCATAATCTTGAAAAGTAGTGACTTTCCAGTATTTTAAAAGATTTTGCTCTCTTAGTGAATCCTCAATTTTTACCTTGATATCGCGCGCACTACTAAGATCTGTTGCAAAAACTTCAATACCGTTTACCATACTTGGATCAATTAAAAATTTGGTAGCTTGATTTATAGAGCGGGGGACCTCGTGTGGACTCATGATAATTTTTTGTCCAATTGGAATTACCCCCGGTTCATAAAAACCACATACCTTTATGGGTATTTGATGTTCTTGCATAGAACTCAAAGACGGGGCGTTGTAGGAAAAATTACCTGTATCACCGATATAGACCCCACTATTTCTAAAGCTACTTGGTAAAACCACAGAATAGGGGATATTGCTCGGCATAGAGAGTTCTCCATTAACTTTAAATAACCAGGGTGGAGGTGATTTTGGAAATGCGTTAAAATTTTCTTTTATATCAGCCTTTGAGATTTTGAGGTTATACCAATTTAATATACCCTCGAGTCTTATGTTTTGAAGGGTTGTAGATGCTTTAAATTGGAGTTGTTTTATAGAAGTTGTATTGTCTAGGCAAGGAGAGTAAAGCTCAACGTCAAATATGAGAGAGTTGCTAATAGCAACTGAAAGGGTATGCGGAAGTATTTTTGTGGTGCCTGTTTCACTTGTATATATTAATTGGGAACCTATTTTTTTAATTTTCGATTGGTTTTTTTTATGTGTTTTTTTCAGTGGAACAATGAGTTGGGAAGAGGCGCTACTTGAAGCAGGCGTGTAGTATGCTTCTATTTCTACTTCTTGTGGTATTAAGTTTAGCAGTTGATTAAAATGGTTACTCGTTGTTTCCATTTGTAATATTTTAATATTATTCAAGATTGAATTAATTGATTCGGCAAAGTTAGAATTAGGGTGGTTCAAAGGGCTTTCTAATTCATGATTATTAATGTTTTCGAGGAAAAAAAGATGGTTTAGGTCATCGATAGTTGGAGACTCTAATATAGAATCTAAGGCTGGATTTTTTCCTGAAAAAGAGGAGATATAGGACATTTGTGACATAGTTCCCTGGTTATATCCAGTTAAGCTCGTAAACAAAGCACATGATGGCTTTGTTAGGTTTAATTTAAATAAGGCCCCAGAAATTTCATAATCTTGAAATTTTAGTCCGAGTGTATCTAGCGACAGAAAAGTGTTTTTTACAATATCGACTTGTTTGCCTGATTTGTCAGTTATTTTTTTTGGCCAATGACAAGGAATTGGTTGGTCTAATTCTGGACGGTATGGATAACCTAATTTAGATAAAGCTTTTTCCCCAATACTCTTATGTTTGTATTCCGACTGGTGGGATAATTCGTCGATGAGGAAGTAATGAGAGTTGTAGTAAGCGCTCGTGGGAGTTATCTGCATTGGAGCCCTTATTGAAGTGAGTTTTTTGAGCCATGTCTGCTCGATGCCACTCATTACTGATAAGAAGACAAGTATCAGCCAAACAACTAGCGAAATCACGAAAACTGACATTAAAGATATAAGGGATTTCGATAGCTGCTTTTTTTTTGGAATGAGATACTTAAATGCAACAGAGAGTTCGAAAATCACTTAGCTTCTTTAAATTTAACGTGTTTTCTTAACTTTTTATCATATTTGGTTAGTTCTAAGCGTTCTGGACTGTTACGCTTGTTTTTAAAAGTCCAGTATGTTTCCGAAGATTCTGAGCTTTTTAAGCGAATCTTGTCACGTAATCCTTTTTTTGCCATAGGTTTTCCTTTGTTTAACTAAGATTATAAAAAAATGTACTAAAAATGTCTAGTGAAGGGATTGACATCGTCATCAAAGTTCCCATCCCTAATTAAATGGAAAGCCAATCCAGCAATCATTGCGGCATTGTCAACCGAAAGCCCCGGCTTAGGCCAGAAAATCGGAAAAGGGAGCTCATTAACCAAATTCTTTAAATATGAATTTTGTGTTACTCCTCCACCCATGTATATTCCTTTGCAGTTAAATAATTTAGTAGCTTTTTCAATTTTTGATACTACATCATTCACTGCAATGTGTTGAAACGATGCAGCAATATGTTTTTTTTCATCTTCTTTAATAATATCTTTTTTATGTTTTGAGCTGTTAGGGCCTTTGAGACTGTACAAAACATTTGTTTTGAGACCGCTAAAAGAGAAATTTAGGGGATTTTTCTTCACAAACCCGCTTTTAAAAGGATATTTGTATGGATCGCCATTTTTTGCTAATTTTTCTATTTGTGGTCCACCAGGATAGGGTAGGTTTAAAAGAGCTGCAACTTTGTCAAAAGCCTCACCGAGAGCATCATCAACAGTAGTACTTAGTATTTCATAAGTTGTGGTTCCCATCATTTTTGCAAGGAATGTATGTCCCCCAGACAATACAACTCCAAGAGCTGGAAACACAGGTGCAACGTCCATCATAGAAGAATAAATATGGGCCTCTACATGATTGACTCCGACAATAGGCTTGTTCCAACAAATAGCTAACGTTTTTGCGCAGCTAACACCAATGAGCAAGGAGCCCATAAGGCCTGGGCCGTTAGCTACTGCAATCGCATCAATTGAATGATTTTTTAATGCCTTTTCGATTAATGGTAAAAGCTTTGGCAGGTGGGACCGGGATGCATATTCAGGGAAAACTCCACCAAATTTTTGATGTATTTCAATTTGCGAAAATACAATATTTTCTAATACTTTTGATCCATTTTCTACAACGCTTACAGCTGTTTCATCACAAGTTGTTTCAATCCCTAAAATTTTCATGCGTGCAGTATAACATAAACAGATCAATCTTTCAATCTTGCTTTCATACAAGCAATTTTTGTTTTAAAATAATTTTTCTAGAAAAAAAACAGTTAGTTGCTTAAGTTGAAGATATGAGTGAGAATGTCAACAAACACCCTTTCGATGAGCCTGATCAGTCACTTAAAACTCTAGATCCATGTATTATAGTTATCTTCGGTGCCTCGGGCGATTTGACGGCTCGTAAGCTTATGCCTGCAATTTATAATCTAAAAAAAGATGGTCAATTGCCGACAAACTTTGCTTGTTGTGGTTTTGCCAGAAGAGAAAAAAGCTGTGATGAGTTTAGGAATGAGATCAAAGAAGCTATAAAAAAATATTCCAGAGCGCAGGATTTAGACGAAAATCTATGGAATATTTTTAGTTCACATATATACTATTTTCAGTCTAATTTTGATGATGACAACGGGTACCAGAAATTCAACGAGTACCTTAAAAACCTTGACAAAGATCATGGGACTAAAGGGAATAGAATTTTTTATTTATCGACTCAACCTACTTATTTTACAACTATTGTTGAGAAACTGAAGAAAAATGATTTACTCTATGATTACAATTTGAATTTAGACAAATGGTCTCGAGTAATCATTGAAAAGCCAATAGGACACGATCTTAAATCAGCACTTGATCTTCAAAACAATCTAACTAAACACCTTTCGGAAAAACAACTCTTTAGAATAGATCATTACCTCGGAAAAGAAACGGCTCAAAATTTACTTTTGTTTAGATTTGGTAATTCGATTTTTGAAAGCCTATGGAATCATCGATATATAGATCATATACAATTTACTGTAGCTGAAGAAATAGGGATAGGTACGCGAGGCCGTTTTTACGAGGAACAGGGTCTTGTTAGAGATATTATGCAGAATCATATGATGCAGCTTTTTTCCTTAATTGCCATGGAACCCCCTGTTAACTTAAGTGCTGAGGCGATACATGATGAGAAGGTTAAAGTCTTGGAGGCTATAAGACCTTTTGATGCTACTGACTTTGATTCATGCGCAGTAAGAGGACAGTATGGCAAGGGCTTTATAGGTGGAGAAGGAGTAAAAGGTTATAGAGAAGAAGATAACGTCGATGCAAATTCAAACGTTGAAACTTTCGGCGCAGTACGTATGTTTATTGACAACTGGCGCTGGGATGGAGTTCCCTTTTATTTAAGAGGGGCGAAAAGGCTTCCTAAAAGGGCCACTGAAATTGCCGTGATTTTTAAACAGCCACCAGGAGTGCTGTTTCAACGAGGTATAAAAAAACACCCGTCCAACGTATTAGCGATACGAATACAGCCAAACGAGGGTATATCCTTAAAAATCAACTGTAAAGTTCCAGGTCCTAGTAGTTCTATACAACCCGTAAAAATGGACTTTAGATACGGGTCATATTTTGGCCTCAACCCACCAGAAGCCTATGAAAGGCTTATTTGTGACTGTATTGCTGGAGATAGCACTCTTTTCGCAAGACAGGATGAGGTGTACCACTCCTGGAGACTATTTACACCACTTTTGGAGTATTGGGATCATAAAAAAGAGGGTAGTTTCCCCAATTATGCCGCAGGTACATGGGGGCCTAGCGCAGCAGACGAAATGTTGGCAAAGGATGGTCGCAAATGGCGATTAATTTAATCATCAGTAACTTTTTACTAAACTTTTAATCAATGCCAAAAAAAATATCACCAGCAAACATCGAAATAGAACTAGACTCAATCTTAGAGTCGTTGCATGGCACTAACAAGCAAAGAGCATGTCTTTTTAACCTCATTATTTATGCTAAGTGTTCACAAAGATCGAGCTATTTAAATAAAGTGACGCAAAAAATAATAGAAAAATACCCCTGTAGGATAATTCTTGTAACCTACGATAAAAATATTACCAAACAAAACCTTGATGTAAATGTTTCCGTAATGAGCGCAGAAGATGGTAATATTGCTATTGTTTGCGATTTAATAGAAATATTTTCTGGAGATAAAGACCACCCCAAAATACCTTTTGTGATTTTACCACACATTATCCCAGATTTACCTATTTACCTTGTCCACGCTGATGAACCTGTAATGGGAAATGCTGTAGCTGAAAAACTTGAGAGTCTTGCTGAGCGTATCATCTTTGATTCTGAATCCACACGATGTCTTATTACCTTTGCCAAAAGCGTTATTAAGCATAGTCAAAAATTCGAAGGCGATATCGCTGATCTAAACTGGGCTCGCACAGAAGAGTGGAGAGTGTTATTTGCAAATATTTTCAATACGAAGCATAATTTAGATGATCTTGAAAATGCAAAGACAATCAGGATATTTTATAACGAGTATAGCAATAAATATTTTACACATACGATTTTTCAATCCACATATTTTCACACTTGGCTTGCAGTCCAATTAAATTGGAAGATTAAATCAATTACTTCTAAGAATGAGATCATATATACAAAAGGTAAAAACACAATTCATATTGAAATTGAGGGTGTTGTGAATGAAAAAGTCCCTCCGGGACGAATTGTTTCTATTGAAGTAGAAACCGCCGAATCAGTAGTATACAATTTTTCAAGACAAATACATAAACCCACCAGTGTTGTTGTTCAAAAAACGAGTCCTAAGTCCTGCGGAATGCCTTCTTATTTCTTTCTTGAAAAAGAAGATTCGGGTCAATCGTTGGTTAAAGAAATATACCATTTTAGTACAAGCAGCCATTTTATGAATGTCTTAGAATACTTGTCAACTAATTACAGCGAGGAAGCGATTGATGAATGAAAATAAGTTTTTTATTTGGGATTCTAAATGGGATGTTGCGTGTATTGGTAGTAACAGCGAAACCTTAGCATTTTCTGTTGAACATTTTATTAATTGCGCTAAAGAGGCAATAACAAAAAAAGGTTGTTTTACTGTTGCTCTTTCTGGGGGATCAACTCCTCAGGCGATTTATAAGCTTCTTTGCTCAGAAAAATATCTTTCTAGTGTGGATTGGCAAAAATGCTTTTTCTTCTGGAGTGACGAGAGGGCGGTAGCACCGACTAGTAGCGAAAGTAATTTTTTCTCGGCTATGGAGTCAGGATTAAAAAAGCTTAATACTCCAGCAAAACAAATTCACAGAATGGAAGCAGAACAAGATATTTCAGCAAATGCTCAAAAATATGAAGTGCTTATTAATAACATCCTTGGTACAGACCCTTTTGACTTAATCATGCTAGGTATGGGAGATGATGGACATACTGCTTCTTTGTTTCCTGGAACAAAGGCGCTTGATGAACAAAATCGGCTTGTATGCGCTAACTATGTTCCTCAGAAAAAAGTTTGGAGAATGACTTTTACCTACAGGTGTATTAATAGCGCAGAAAATATTGTTATCTATGTTCTTGGGAATTCAAAAGCCCAAACTCTTGAAAAAGTATTTATAACTGAAAAAGATCAGTTCCCTATTTCCCATGTAGGTACAAACAAAAATAAAGCGCTATGGGTTATGGATAATGACGCATGTGCGTTAATAAAAAAACATAAGAATAATACGCATTAACTACATCTTGGTTGCGCACTTATTTGGTATATTGTGCTTATGATACAAATTATTTAACTATCGGTGTGTATTTAAATAACTTTCAAGGATCACAGAAGCTGCATTTGAGTCGATATTTTTTCCTCGCTGTTTTCTCGAAAGCCCAATACTTTTTAGACTTTTCTCGATTTGAGTTGAAGAGAGTCTCTCATCCCAAAGAATGATAGGTATAGAGGTTTTATTAGAAAGAATTTGTTCTAATTCACGAACATATTTGCAAATAGGGCTCTCTGTTCCATTGAGATAAAGAGGAAGTCCCA
>MDTG01353992.1_pt1 | contig 12457 bp, 13 predicted proteins | sample 811421 | NCBI WGS metagenome assembly MDTG01 (sample SAMN05326645, study PRJNA326480) | marine metagenome | isolation source: seawater | place: Pacific Ocean: South East | collected 2011
ACCCAAAATTTCCAAGTTTTTTATTTTTAAATTTAGCTCCATGACTTTCACAAACATCTTCTATTAAAAGAATTCTTTTTCTTTTAAGGGTTTTAATTAACTTTTCACTTAAACCATTAAAACCTTGAGCATGAGTTATGAAAACTGCTAAAGTTTTTTTGTTAATTTTTTTTAAAACATCACTATTGTTCATTGAAAGGTTATTTAAATTTATATCTACGAATATGGGCTTAAAACCATTCATTATTACTGAGTTAATGTCTGAAACCCATGTAAGGGCGGGAACTATTATTTCATTCTTATATTTATTCTTATTAATTACTTTTAATGCAGCTATAGATACAAAATTTGCAGATGATCCGGAATTTACAAAAATGGAATACTTTGATCCTAACCATTTAGACCACTTTTTTTCAAACTCCTCTACTTTGCTAGATTGAGTTAAAACAATATTTTTTTTATTTAATAATTTTTTAACCTCTGATAAATCAGATTTAGTAAAATTATTATGCATTAAAGGATGACTTAATTTCTTCATAATTTTTTATTTAAAATAATACTTGATCCTTCATCTTTAAAATTGAAAGGAACTTTCGTTATTTTTTTTATTTTTTTTAAAAATTTTTTTTGTTTGTGCTCTGGCATGTATAATAACATAAAACCACCACCACCTGCTCCTAATAATTTTCCACCTAAAGCTCCATTTTGAATTGAAAAATTATATAAATCATCAATTTTTTTATTACTTATTACTTTGCTTAAACTCTTTTTAAGTTTCCATCCTTCATTTAGTAATTTTCCAAAATTATCAAAATCATTATTTTTAAGTAAATTCACAGCTTCATCCACTTGAAAACTTATCTCATTCATCTCATTTTTTTTTTTAATTTTTAAATCTGTTACGTATTGCCCAGCAATTTCATTGGCTGTTCTATATATTCCAGTAAATAATAATAATAAATTTTTGTTTAATTTCTTTATTTTATTATCAATTTTAAAGTTCTTAATTTTGAATACACCATTTTTTTCAATAAGAATTTTATTAAATCCACCAAAAGACGCTGATATTTGGTCTTGCATTCCTACAACTTCATTTAAGATTTTTTGTTCAAAAAAAATGCTTTTTTTTGCAAGATTTAGTTTGGAGATTTTAATTTTTTTCTGGCATAATAATGCATTCATAAGTCCAACAACAAAACTTGAACTGGATCCCATACCTGATCTTGCTGGCAAATCTCCTTGATAGTGTATTTCTAATCCATTTTGTATTTTAAAATTTTTTAACATTTCCCTTACAACATTATGATTAATATCTGTTGTCTTATTTACATTTTCAACTTTTGACCAAACAATTCTGTGCTTATAATTAAAGTATGGTGGTAGTTTTCTTGCAGATAAATAAATATATTTATCAATTGTTGCAGACAAGACTTTCCCTTTATTAGTTTTGAACCACGAAGGGTAGTCAGTGCCTCCACCAAAAAAAGATATTCTATAGGGTGTTTTAGATAAAATCATTTATTTAATTTCATTTTTTTTAGAATTGTTTTAATTATTTCGTCTGACTGTGGTGGAAGATTATCAGATTTTTTTGAAAAACCGGCTGATCTATCTTTTAAACCCATCACATCAATTTTTTTTTTTGAAATTTTCATAAGCTTATATGCCATGTCTGAAGCAACACCTCTTACATAGTCATCATCTAAAATAATACCTCCAAATTTAGATTTTTTTAAAGATTCAATCCATTTTTTTTTAATTTTAAATGGTTTTATCCAAAGAATATTCGCAATTCCAATTTTTATACCTTTTTGTAAAAGTTTTTCTCTTACCTTTTTTGCTTCAAATCTAGTTATTGAAATACAAAAAATAATTAAATCTAAATCTTTACTCAGATAATCTTTTAGTTCTAATTTATTATTATAACTACCTCTGTGTTCCGAGATATAATAAACATCATTATCTGCCATAAAATTTTTATATGACAAAACATATTCTTTAGGCGTCATTGGAGATATAATTTTTATTCCTGGCATTCTATAATATATGGAATGATGAGATGAACCTGCAACTGGGCCTATGGAACCTTCCATGGCAATTCCTCTTATAAAAATAGGGCAGGGTACATTCCAAATTTCTTTTGATTTACATGCATAATTTAAAATTATAGGAGCATTAAACCAATTAAAACCTTGATATCTTATTACATATATGGGTCGTCTCTTTGACAAACCTGCTCCGACAACTATACCTCCATTTGCTACATCTGCCATACTAAGTTCTGTTATTCCATCTTTTTCTCTTAGCTCAGGTATAGTACCGCCTACCCATCCTACAGCTGATAAACATTGACCAAGTATTAAACTTTTTTTATTTTTTAGATGCCTGTAAGTAATTTCTTTTATCGTATCTCTAACTGTCTTAGCCATAATTTTTTGATTTGTTTTTTAATGTCTTCATGAATTTTAAATGCTTTTATTCCTAATTTCTTTTTTTCATAATCATATCTATCAAATGTATCATTGCTATCTTTACCACCACCAGCATGCCAATAAATTCTGTTAGTATTTATATTTATTAGGACTGGTTTTTTAAAAAAATTTTTTGATATTTTTTTTATGCTTAATGGATCATCGTTTATTGTATAAGCATTCATTTTAAATGATTTAGCAACATCTGCCATTTCCCAGTTTCTCCTAACCTTTTTTTCAGTTAAAATTGATAAGTTATTATCTTCGATTACAAATAATATTGGCAGTTTTTTTTGAGAAGCCCAACCCATAGCTCCCAAAACGTAATCTTCTTCTGCAGCAGCATCACCTAAAAAAACTATGGTAGGTTTTTTTGTAGCGAAACAGGCCCCTACACCTATCGGTCCATTTGATCCCATTAATCCATCATGACCAAACATATTTATTTCCTTTGAATGTATTGATGCTGAACCTCCCATTCCTTTAGTACAACCACTCTTTAATCCCAATAATTCGTCTATTAATTTTTTTATATTTCCACCGAATGATAAATAAATCGAGTGACATCTGTGCTGACCAAAAAGTAAAGGCTTTAATCGTTTTTTTTTACTCAATACGGATATAGTTGAAGATATAAACTCCTGTCCAGCCGAAACATAAACAGGAATTTTTATAGTTTTGTTGTTTAAGTACTTTATAACTTCTTCTTCAAAATTCCTACATAATGAAGCTTTTTTAAATACATCTAGTCTAAAATTACTATCTTTCATTTTTTTTTAACTTTTAGAACTATTAATTTTTTATTTATTTTAAATACTTTTGCTAGTTTTTTTATTGTTCCTACCTTAATAATATCTCCTTGCGACAAGATATTTTTTTTTTTATTATTTATTACATTTCCACCCAAAATACCAAAAATAGTATTATTTTTTTCTTTAACTAATTTTTTAAAATTTTTATGTTTTTCTAAATAAACATTTGACGTATCAAAAGAGTATTTTTGAGTTTTTTTTGAAGTTTTATTTAATTGTATTAAATCATTCTTAAATAATGTTTTTTTATTTCCTTTTTCATAAGAAATATTTTCTCTTCCATATTTGTCATAATATCGTACCAAATCATTTTTTGCTACTGGAGTTTCAAATTCAAGTGCAGTAAGAGGTTTTTTTGATATACATTTAATTGAATGAAATAATCCAGTTCTTATCATTAATTTAGACGGAGATTTATAAATTTTAGAATCTTGCCTCCATAAACCTAATTGTATTGAAGCCTTTCCAGATAAAAGAATAAAACCAGTTTTTTTTTTAGGATGACAATGTAGAGAGGTGCTCTTATTAGGGTTTATATTTAAAATTGTTACAGAAAGTTTTTTTCCTGATCTATATACAACATATTCATAACCCCAAGGTTTAAAAACAACTCTATTATCATAATAGTCTTTATTTGTTTTCATTTAAAGAAGCTTAAAGTTGCTTCCATCCAAGGTGCCATATCTTTATAGTGAGCTGTAGTAACTATTTTACTATCAACTACAGCAGGTTTATCAGTATATATTGCTCCTGCATTATTTATGTCATCTTCCATACTATAGTATCCAGAAATTTTTTTACCTTTAACAATTTTTGCAGATATTAATAATTGAGCTGCACTACAAATACACGCTATTACCTTGTCAAGCTTGTGAAACTCAGAAATAAAATTGATTAATTTTTTTTCCTGTCGTATTTTTTCCATTGATTTTACACCACCAGGTAAAATTAACAAATCATAGTCTTTTGGATTAATTTCATTAATGTCTTTTATTTTATGATTTTTATTTGGTGGCAAGGTAGTACCTAAAATACCTAAAACTGGTTTACCTCCAATTATACATACATCCAAATCAAAACCTGCCTCCATTACTCTATAGTACGGGTATATAAATTCATGGTCTTGTGCTAACGCACCACTTATGATTACAGCTTTCATAAATTAATAATTTACCTCAGTATTATGATGTTTACGATTAATTTTATGATTTGTCATTTTTTTTATGTGATTTACTGTTTTTTCACCATAAGTTTTATTTATCATTGATAAATAATCTGCATTTTCAAAATAAATATTAAAAGCTTTGTCTCTAAAATCTAATACTTTAGAACCTTTCAGGGTTTCAGTAGGAAGAGGTAATGTTTCGTAGGCATGTTGTGAATACCCAATCCAGCCTGGTCCATTATTATCGTCTGGTAAAATCCATTTTTTATTTTTTGCATAAGAATATAGTTGTGAACCTGGGTATGCCATTGCAGAATAAAAATTAGACCATTCACTGTTAATTCTCATTGAAAGGTCTAGAGTTTCTTTCATTGTATCTTCAGTGTCATCTGGCAGTCCAAATATATAGTTAGCACCAACATAAAACCCCATACTTCTAACTTTTTTTACAATTCCTTCGATATCAAAATTATCAAATCTTCCTTTTACCACTCCATCTCTAACATGCTCCGAACTTGATTCTATTCCCAGAGCAAGCCATTTAAACCCTGCCTTAAACATTTTTTTTAACATTTCATTATCATTCAGTGTATCTATTCTTGCGTAAGCCCAGAAGTTCAATTTTTTTCCTAATCCTTCTTTTTCAATTTCATCACAAATACCTGTTACTTGTTTTGGGTTTAGCACAAACATTTCATCAGGAATTTTAATATTATAGATTCCATGATTATCTACTAAATATTTTATTTCTTTAATAATATGTTTTGGCGACCAAAATCTTATGGTATTTCTTTCAAAGGGAGCATTAATACAACAAAAAGTACATTTGAAAGGACAGCCTAAACTAGTTTGTAATGAAGCATATTTATTCCTACTATCTAAATCATGAAATGTATGCCAATTATGGGCCTTATACTTTGAAAGATCTAATAATTCCCAAGCTTGTCCGGGTAGATCTTTATCTAAGTTTTCAAACATTGATGCAGATTTGTTGCTTTTTATTTCATTACTTTCTTTATACCAAAGACCTGGTATTTTTTCATAATTCATAGATCCTTTTTTTATAACTTTTAAAAGTTGCTCTATTGTAATTGGACCTTCGCCTTGACAAACAAAATTATAAGGTTCTTCTTCTAGTGTTCTTTTAGGTAGGGCAGAGGAATGAGTTCCAACAACAATAGATTTAATTTCTCCATTAGAAAGTTCATTCATTATTTTGGCGGTTTTTCTTCCCCCAGGCATACATTGAGTTGATGCAGAAGGTTGTTGACCATAAATCATATAAACTGCCAAAAGTGGATTTTCTTTACAAATTTTTTCTGCAGTTTCTTTATGCGTTAATAGTTCTGCTTCCGCATCCAAAACTTTTACGCTATATCCCCTATTCAATAAATATTTTGCTATTAACAAAGACCAAACAGGTGGTTCTATAGCAGCATATTCCCCTGAAAGTTTTTGATAAACTTCAATTCTAGAAGGAGGAGTAATTAAAAGAACATCTAATTTAGCCATATATGAAATATAACTATTATTTATTTTATTAAAACTTAATAATTTTTAAAACTTTTGAAGTATAATGAGAAAAAGTACTATTTTTTTTTGCAAATTTTGAAGATTCATATTGTCCTGAGTCTACAAATTCGTTGAGACCAATATTAGGAATTTTTTTTGTATATTCTTTAATTCTGTCTTTATGTGGATGATAGTTTCCAACAAATATTGTTGTATCTATTGATACTCTGGTACCGCAATTTTTTTTCCTATTTGTATGATGAATTGCAGCATAATCAGAAATATTAACAAAACTTTTTTTTGGGTAAAAATTTTTAATTGGCTGATAGCTATCCATTACCCATTGCATTTTTTTATAGGTTGATGAAATGTTCATAAATTTACTATCAAATTTATTTTTTTTTGGCTCGTAAAATTTTAGATTATTATTTTTAAAGTCTCCAAAGAAAGGAATAAAACAATTCATACCCCATGGCCCTTCAACCCAAGCATCGGAATGTGGTAGAGATGTAGATAAACCTCTTTTAAAATTATCTTTCAACTCAGATCCATATTTAATCCTTATGTTAGGAGTAATTCTAAAGAGTCTAAGCAATTTAGGATTATGCCTAGTAATTTTTTTTATTAGTTCACACCAATTTCTTAAAACTAAATTATATTCTAGATGATATTCTCGTTTTGGAACAATTGCACCGTTTGGAGTTACATTAGTTCTATTATTTCTAGCTTTATCAATATTTTGAATAAATAAATTATCTTTGTTTTCAAATTTAATTTTAAGTGCTTTAGAAATATACAATTTTAAATTAAATTTAAATTCCTCAAAAAAATCTTTTTCTATCTTGTAAGAGGTAATTAATGGATGAAGTTTTTTAAGCTTCCATTTTTTAGTTATAAAATTTATTCTATCTGTTCTTATTTTTAAGCTCATATATTTATGTTAAAGTTTTATTTTATATGTTATTTAAAGTAAATAAAATCAATAATATTAATTTTTAAAATAACAATTGAAAAAATCAAAAAAAAAAGTTTATCAATATAGTCCTTATATAACGGTGTTTAGGGAAAATTTTTCAAATAAATTTCTTAAAAGAAAAAATTTTCATAGTATTTTTTTACAGGATGCTGCAATGGTAATTCTAGAAAATACTAAAAAAGAGGTTTTATTTTTATATGAGTATAGAAGAGGAATTAAAAAAAAAACTTTAGGTTTTCCAGGAGGACATATAGATAAAAATGAAAAACCTTTAGATGCAGTAAAAAGAGAATTATTTGAAGAAACTGGTTTAGTTGGAAGTAATTGGAAATTACTTTTTAGCTATATAAGAAGTGGAACATATTATTGCGGTAAAGATTACGTATTTAAAGCAAAATTAAAAAATAAAGATAAAAAAAAAATAGAGGAAAAAATCGAAAAAAAATGGCTTAGTAAAAAAGAAATAATTAAAAAATTGAAAAAAAATAAATTTGAAACAGCTGGTATACTTGCCTCTGTTATGTTTTATATATTAAATTATTAGACTTGTTGAATTTGAAAGAAATGTAAACTAATATTTATTTTATCATAAATTAAAAAAAGGAAATTTTAAAAAAAATCTTTTGGGAGATTTTATCCCATTTAAATATATGAAAAATATACTTATCAGTGGAAGCAATAGTAGATTTGCAAAGATTTTAAAAAAAAAATTTAATTCAAAAAATATTTTTTATACAAATAGAAAACAGTTAGATATTTTGAATCCTAAATCTATAGAAAAAAAAATAAAACAGATTAAGCCAAAAATATTTATTCATATTGCTGCACTTTCAAGGCCAATGAAATTGCATGATACAGATGTATCAAAAAGTATTGATTTAAATATTATAGGTACAAGCAATGTTGTTAAATTATGCATGAAATATAAAATAAAATTAATTTATTTTTCTACAAACTATGTTTACCCAGGAACTAAAGGAAACTATAAAGAAACAGATGCTTTATTACCATTCAATAATTATGCTTGGTCTAAACTAGGTGGTGAGTGTGCAGTTCAAATGTATACAAATTCATTAATTTTAAGACTTTGTGTTACTGAAAAACCATTTATTCATAAATATGCATTTAAAGATTCTATAACAAGTTTTATGTTTGTAGAAGATCTTGTTAAAAATTTTAAAAAAATTATAAATCAAAAAGGTATACTCAATATAGGGGGAGAAAAAGCAAGTATTTATCAATTTGCGAAAAAATCTGGAGCTAAAGTTATTCCAATTTTATCAAAAAAGAATAAAAATTTTCCAAGAGATAGTTCAATGAATATAAATAAATTTAAAAAATTAATATAGATATAATTTGATTAAATTTTAAAAATACATAAAAAATATGAGTAAAAAAATTAAAATTGGAATCGTTGGATATGGAAACATATCTAAAAAACATATAGCTGCAATAAATAAAAATAAAAAGTTTGAAATAGTAAGTATATGTGATTCTAAAAGTTTAAAAATAAAATATAAAAAATATAAATTTTTTAACGATATGTTAAAAACTGAGAAAGACATTGATCTTGTAACCATACTTTCTCCATCTGGATATCACTATGATCAAATTATAAAATCATTAAAGTATAGAAAACATGTAATTGTAGAAAAACCCATTTGTATGAATTTATATCAAGCAAAAAAAGTTATGATTTATGAAAAAAAAATATAAAAGAAAAGTTTTTGTTGTTTACCAAAATAGACTTAATCCTTTGATTAAGTTTGTAAGAAAAAAAATTAAAGATAAAGCGCTTGGCAAGTTAATAATGTTTAATTCAAGTTTATCTTGGAATAGAGATGATAAATATTTTAAAAAATCAAAATGGAGAGGTACTAAAAAACTCGATGGCGGAGTTATTATGAATCAAGGAATACATAATTTAGATATATTTTATAATCTATTCGGCGAAGTAAAATCTTTGTACTGCATTAAATCAAAAATTAAAAAATTTTTAGAATGCGAAGATACTTGTGTAACTTCTATTACTTTTAAGAATGGGCTTATAGGAAATTTTTCTATTTCAACTGCAGTAAATAAGGAGAATTACTCAAATATATTAGAAATTTTTGGAGTTAAAAATAATATTAAACTTTACGGAAAAAATCTAAATATTTTAGATTACAAAAAAAAAGTAAAGGTTTTTGAAAAAGATGGTGAATTACATTTTAATTTTTATAAATTGGTATATAAATCAATAGTTCATAAAAAATTGAATCAATTTTCCTCTAAAAGCGTTCTTCATAGTATGAAAATAATTGATGCAGTTAATAAATCTATTAAATTAAATTCTAAAATATTTCTATAAGCAATTATATCTTTTTAATAATTAACGTGTTTCTTGTTATAAATAAAATTTGATAACCTTTAACTTTTTTTAGAAACTTAATTATACCTGATAAATTATTTTTATTTAGTTTTTTAAATCCCCTCCAAAATATGGAGTTAATAATCATTATGCCATTACTTTCTAGGTTTTTAAAAGAATTTATACAGTCAAATTCAACCTCAAGATGGCTGCCGTCTACATAAATAAAATTAAATATTTTTTTATTATTTTGAAAAAAATTATATGACGTATTTTTAATTTTTTTTGCTCTAATTTGAAATAATGAGATATTTTTATTAAAAAATCCTTCTGCATTTAAACTATATTTTATTAACTGACTTTGATCCCAATTGTCCACGCAGTAAAATAAACTATTTTCAGTATGCATTAAAAAAAAAAGTGTACTGTGACCTTCAAAGCATCCAATAATCAGTCCATTAAAATTTTTTTTTATATAATTATTATTTTTTAACACTTCATATAAGAAAGGTATATTATAATTGATATTTTGTTTATCTAAACCAACTAATATTTTTTGTGATTTTAATAAATCAATTTTTTTTTCAAAATTATTTTTTATATAGAGGTTGTTTTTAAAAATTTTTCTACCAAAGATTAAATTATAAATATATTTATATAAAAAATTTAAAGTTCCCCTACAGTAAATTATATGTAAAATATTTTTTATATGTATCATTTCAACTATTTTATTAATTTTTTTAAATTAAAATTGATTATTAAATATAAAGTTATAAAATCTTTCATGCAACAATTTATTAATTAATGCTAAATTTTTAATCAATTTAATTATGGTGAAAAAAAAAATCTTATTTATTTTAAATAGTTATAACTTTATGTCTAAAAAATTGAGCAAAAAATTTTCATTAAAAAAAAATTATGATTATTTTAACAAAAAAGATAAATCCTGGGTTAATATTTTTTATAATAGTTTAAAAAAAGATTATATTTTACATAAAAATTATCCAAATTTGAGTAAGGTTCTTTTAGGAGAAAACCAATATTTAGTAGTTTTAAATAAAAAAATTGAAGATTTTAAACCTGACTTAATATTTGTTAGCATTGACTCAGATGAAATACATAAAATTGTTAAAAAATATAAAAATATTAAAAAAATAATTTGGATTTCTCATAAAGTAAATTCAAAAAAAATTTTAGATTTAAAAAATTCATATAATTATTTAATTACTGATAATGATTTTCTGATTTCTGAGTCTAAAAAAATAAAATTTAAATTTTTTAAAATGTTAATCTCTAGTCCTTTTTTTTTAAATTTAAATTTTAAAAATTTTAAAAAAAGAAGTGATAAACTTTATTTTTCTGGATCTTTAGGAAATGACTTTGAAAAAAGATTAAATTACTTAATATATTTATCTGAAAATTTTAAAATAAAATTGAGAATAAGAAATCTCGTAGAAAAATTTAAAGTTTTGAATTATCTGAATTCTTTTTTTTTAAAATTAATTCCTAATATTACTAATTTTTTTTATAAAAAAAAAATATTACCGTTAACTAATAAACTTAAATATATTAATAATGATGAAATTTTTGGAAAAGATATGTTGGGTGAACTTAAAAATTATAAATTTTGCATCAATATTCATTCTGATTTTGATCAAAATAACAGTATTAATTCTAGAGTTTTTGAAGCATTCTCATGTGGTTGTTTATTATTTACTGATGAAAATAAAGCCATGAAAAGGATATTTAAAAAAAATAAACATGTTATTTATTTTAAATCTAAAAGTGATTTGAAAGATAAGATTATATATTATAAAAAAAATATTGGAATTTCTTATAGAATAGCAAAGGAAAGTAATGTATTTTTTATGAAAAATCATCAAAGTAAAGTACGTATTAAACAATTTAAAAAAATTCTTAAAAGTATTAAAGTGTAATTAAGAGAAAAAAATGAAAAGTTTTTATTTAAATTCAAAAGACCTAAAGAAAATAAAATTTAAAAAGCTCGGAAAAAATTGCAAAATATCAAATTTAGTAAAATTTATAGGTGAAAAAAATATATCTATTGGTGATAATGTTAGAATAGATGATTTTTCTATTATTAATGCCTTTGAAGGATATATTAGTATTAAAAATAAAACACATATTTGCTCTTTTTGTTATTTATTGGGAGCTTCTGGAATAGAAATTGGCAAGGATTGTAATATATCTCAAGGTGTAAAACTGTATTCAAAGTCAGATGATTACAAATCTATCAAAAAAAAACAAATTTATAATAAAATAAAAATATCAAATAATGTGATAATTGGATCAAATAGTGTTTTACTTCCTGGGACTATTATAGAAAATAATTCTAGAATAGGTGCATTAACTGTTGTAGGTAAAAAAATAAAGAAAAAAACCCTTTTTTTTAAAAATATTAGCAAAAAAATAAAATAATTATTTTAAAGAATAAAATTTTTTAATTTTATTTATTATTAAGTTTAATTCAGAATTTTTTAAATTGTATGAAGAAGGTAAGGATAAACCGGTATTGAAAATTTTATTTGACACGGGAAATCTATCTTTGATATTTTTAATAATTTTGTATTTACGATAACATGGTTGTAAATTTAAAGGTAAAAAAATATCTCTAGTTTGAATTTTGTTTTTTTCTAAAAATTTTTTAAGTTTTAGCTTATCTTTTGTAAATATATTGGAAAACCAATGAACAGGTTTATTTTTTGCTAAATTTTGCATAAATGAAATAGATTTTATAGTAGAAAGTCCTTTTTTATATGTCTCAAAAATTTCTTTTTTTCTTTTTAAAATTTTTTTTAATTTTTTAACTTGAATATTACCAATTGCAGCTTGCATTTCAGTGAACATGAAATTATAACCAATCTCTTTATGTACAAAGATACCTTTTTTCAACCTGCCATGATTTTTGATTTCGTATATTTTATTTCTTAATTTTGAGCTGTTAGTCAAAATTAGACCACCTTCACCAGTAGTTATTATTTTATTCCCATAAAATGAAAATCCTCCCAGAATTCCTATGGTTCCTAAAAATTTTTTTTTGTAAGTAGAATAAATCGCCTGCGCAGCATCCTCAATAAGATATAATTTTTTTTTTTTACATATTTTATTTAATTTATCCATATCACAACAATGGCCATATAAATGTACAGG
>MDTG01024859.1_pt1 | contig 12456 bp, 15 predicted proteins | sample 811421 | NCBI WGS metagenome assembly MDTG01 (sample SAMN05326645, study PRJNA326480) | marine metagenome | isolation source: seawater | place: Pacific Ocean: South East | collected 2011
ATTAATATGTCTGTTATATTGTGAAAATGTGATAAATGAACTGTTAATCTTACAAAGGCATACAAACTCGATATTATTTCTTTCATACTTTGATATAGGTGATTTATCTTCATATACATCTAATTCAGGATTAAATTCAAGTTCATATAGACGTTTTTCGGTTTCTACTAATGCCATTATTATAATATATTTGTAAATTATTAAATCAAATTTATTTAAATTTGAGATAAAAAATGTTTTAAATATTAAACACATTCTGAGGACCTCGGTCTCCTATACAACTCCTTCTGATATGCCGGGTATCACATCTCTTCCGATGGAGATTCTAATTCATATCTTCACCCTTGTTCCAAGTGATTCCGTTGAATACATGGACTACACAAAATCAGGTAAACCCAGACCCATGAAAAAGAATCAATTAACGCAGAATACTGGGAACACATATACGTTTGACAATAAATATTCTGGAACTAGACTGATGCCTGATACTATATCTAAACTATCTTTAGTATGTAAAGATTTTCATCGGTGTTCTTACCATTTATGGCAATATATATATATATCATATTTCCGAAATGATATCCCTTATAAGATTAATTATTCTCCTGTAATCTACAAAAAGAAATATTTAAATTATATTAAATCTCATTACGAAAAAATTAAAGATCATTACGATAAAGATTGCGAATATTTAAAAAAAATGATCTTTATAAAGGAAAACAATGCATCCATATATTATAAATACATATGTCAAGCAGTAGAATCTATGTCTGTTGATTATCCTGGAAAGATATATTATATATGTGATCTAATGACTTATCATCGTCCTGCTGATGATAGTATTGAATATGTATCATTTCCTATCCGATTTGATCGAATTGTTGCTTCACGCGTTAAATGTTTAGATGAATTGAATTACTATAAAAGATCTTTATTAGCACACAAGAAAATTATACTAAAATGCCTGACTATTATCAAACATATCAAATAAATAAATAAACAATTAATATATAATTTTTTTTTATCACAAAATCTCAAAAAATTTGAGATAAAGATTGATTGAATTTAAAATCCCCCGTTCTTGACTTGCTACCAAGCAAACTCGAGAATCATGCCAACGTTCCAAATCACGTATCCTCTATCTGTTCACAAAGAAAAGAAAGGTTTGCGCGGTGTTCTACCATCCCCACATATTGGTGATCCATCATGGATCGACCGCCTCCCTTCTCACCTAAAGATCCCTCCAAATGGTACAGACATCCCTGTATATCCTGCTTTCTTTGGTGGGATCGGACTCGGATTCACTGGTGCTCCAGAACTAGTCCACCTGTCTGACCCCGATAATCCCTCCGCAGGTAAGATCGTTCGTAAGGAATATACACACGAGACAACACACACTGATCTTGATCTTTTCAAGGTTCTCAATGACACTCACTCTCAAATTCTGAAATATATCCGATTCTGGGTAAATGGGGGTGTTCATATTTCATATCGTCTGACTGACCGATCAACGTTTAAAGTATATATCCGTGGTCACGACGAACAAAAGACCACTGATGCCATTGATAAATGGACAGATATCCTTAATAAATTCGAATGGTCAAATAATGATTATAATTATTTTATAGTTCCTGAACACTTCGCTCAAAGAAAGAAAAAAGAACTACAAAGACAGGTAAATTCAGATTGGTAAATTTATATTTCTATCATACAAAAAATATATATATTTTTTTTTATTATCATCAAAAACATTTGAGACAAACATAATTTTTTTTCAAATCTTCGTTCTTGACTTGCTTTCCGAGCAATCTTGAGAACACCAAACTTTTGTTAAGACTTATCCTTTCAATAGGAGACAGTCGCTATGTCTGATGTCTCTTGTGAGAAATATCTGTGTGCGATCATCAGAAAGCCACAGGAAGGTAAGACTTTTATTTGTCTTGAAAACATCAGCATCAACACACATTGCTATCATCTCATCATTACCATGAACACTATCAAGTCAAATCTCCAATTTTTCGATCGTGCCAAAAAAAAGTTCGGTTCCAACATCTGTGTATTTAATTCCAAAGGCACTAAGAAGGATCAATCGCCTGATTTCCTTCATTCTAAGGATGTTATCGGTGTAAAAAAACATCTTCTGGGAGGATCTAACGTTGTCATCATGTGTGCTCATCCTAAGCGGTTCGATTTCAGCATTATCGATCTCCTTTCTGAGATAGAAGATTCGAGTAGAATTAAGAAATCAGTTATCATTCACATCGACGAAGCACATGCTTACGTTCCGTCGTGGAGAGATCAGGTCGTTGAAATGAACAATATGTCGGTCACTGAACGTATTTATATGTACAGTGCCACCCCGTTCAACATCTGGACCAATCCATTTTCTGTTCGTAAAACCGATAAATTATTCAAAAATATCTGGATTGTTGATGTCGAAGCAGAGTTCAGAGTTAAGATCTCTGATAAGTATTTCGGTGTTAAGTCTTGTCAATATGTTATTGGATCAGTCGAATTTCCCATCATTGAATCAACTATTCCAGATGATTTTATCAAGAGGTGGGGAAATGATAAACAAATTATTAATATTAATAGTGGTGGGTCTGAGACTTGGTATTCGAGTGATTATCCCTTTGATATCGGTAATGAGATCAAAATGATTTCATTCACTAGACACACACTGCTGAGTATGAACGGTAAAGATATTCACAATGATAGATTCTCATATAACTTTGTCCCGGGTTTTGTCCGTAAATTGACACACTACTCAATTATGGAAAGTGTATTGAAAATATATTCCCGAGCACTTGTGATTATCATAAATGGGGACGGCACGCAATTGTTTCATATGGATGATACCATGTTTGTTGGTGAATCCATCCCAAATCACAATGAACCATCCGAACAGATTCAATATTGTATCACAAAATATCCCGATAGACCTGTATTTATTACCGGTTTTCATTGTGTCGGTATGAGTGTCACATTTATAAATGAATCTATAGGAAATTTCGATAATGTCATTTTCTCCCACGAACATTACATGGAACGCTCGGATGTCCAGTATCAGTTATGCCGATTCTTATTCAATTACACCTCTTGGACATCTGAAGCGAGTATCAAACATACGAAACTATTCGTAAGCAACTTCAACCTGATACAAAACTGTATAGATTATGAGAATCAGATTGATATTATCTCCAGAGATATGGTCGGATCTATGAGGACTAAGGAGGAAGTCGTTGGTGATGTTAAAATCAAAGAAACGAAAAAATCCCTTAAGGCAGTCTTAAATCATATTGTGAATGTTATATAATAATCATATCAGTCAATGACGGTGAAGCAAAAATTTTTTTTAAATTGTCTCAATTAATCTCAAAAAATTTGAGATAAAGATTGATTGAATTTAAAATCCCCCGTTCTTGACTTGCTACCAAGCAAATCTTGAGAACACCAAAGCGAATATGGCGGACATGAGTCGCAAGTGCCGTGCATTCCAAGAGGTGGTGCATCGAGTCACAACTGATTCTGCACTTGTTCTATCATTTGATCAATCGGTAAGGAAAGACATCATTATCCCACTATTTCGTCTTGTTAATATGAGAACAGGTATCAGGTCTTGGTCGTTTCACTGGTCCAAGGATTCGGAAGACAATATGACTCTTCGAGACCCAAGCACACGTGCTGGTCTTGAACCGGCGAAGCAGTTTATCTTCAAAAACATCGCTGAACTGCGGTCCCCTCTCACCCCTCGTGAAATCCTTCATGCATTGGGATACGATGTCACTACAGGACAGATATTCAAACAGAGAAAGGGAGATCACGCTCGGAACAGTGGGATCAATTCCGTTGAAGTGATCCAGTTCAAGGAAAACATGGATCAATCCGTGTCTGACTTGGTTAGGGAGGGTAAGTCTAAATCCGTCGCAAAAAAAGAATATAACAAGACACTATACACATTGCTTCCTTCACATGATTTGCCTCTTTCTCAAGTCAGACGGATTCTAGGTATGAATGTTTGTCAGAACATTTGTACCATCTCATAATTTGTAATTTGTTATTAGATATTCATATACTTCTTTATCATTAGTTCTAGTCGCATAATTAAATAAAATTTTTTTTGTGACAAATTTTCCAAACAATTTCTTTGTGTTCGGAGTTATATCTAAACTCATCAGGAATTTACCTTTTATATTTGATAGTAAATTACTCATTTCTTCCAGATCTATATCTGAATGTAAATAATAACCACCTTTTTTTATAGCAACTTCGTATGGCGGATCAAGATAAAAAAATGTATCTTTACTATCATATTTTCTTATCACTTCTTTATAATCTTTCTTTAAAATTACCACACCTTTTAATTTCTCTTTATATGGTCCTAATAATATATTATATTTTTTCTGTTGTCTCAAAGGATATCTCTTCGCCGAAAATGATGTTCCCATCCCATTAAACGAATTTCTCATTATATATATTGATTTATATATCTGTTCAATAGGACTTCCTGTTCTATATGATTTTAAAAATTTTTCCCATTTAGATCTTTCTGCTGTAAAATCAAATGGGTTTGATTTATTTCTTTCGTCAAACTTATCACCACTTGATTTAACATTTCTCCATATATTATACATCAAAGGATCTAAATCATTCAATACGTTTTTCTCCGATTTTTCTTTTGCTAAAAATACCGCACCACTTCCCAGAAATGGTTCTACAAAAACAGTATGTTCTGGAAAATATTTTATTAATTCTTTTGCTTTCCTACACTTTCCCCCAAATCTACTATAGAAACATTTCATATAATCTTGCGCAACATTTTTTTTAATTTTTTTTTTCGTTTTTTTTCCCTTTTTCATATATAATATTAAATAAATAAAATTTGATTTATTTGATTTATTTGATATGTTTAAATTTGATTTATATATAAAAATATATATAATAATGAGAAAGTGTAGTATTTGTGGATGTACTGGACATGATAAAAGAAAACACACGAGTGATGAAATATTGTCACACAATTTAATAAAATCTGTTATCACTAACGCTTTAAAAACAAATAAAAAAAATACAAAAGATGAAAAAAATAATAAACCAAGTAAAAGTAAAGATTCTTTAGATAATGAAAATAATTTTATATTAGTATTTAATTTAAAAAATAATATTTATAAAATAGATGTATTTAAATTATTGAATAAAAGTGTAATTGATTATGATAACTGGGTCGCCATAAAACCTAATAAAGAAAATGAAATAATAATCAAACATACATATGAATGGGATAAGTATAAATATGGAACAGGTGAAAACAAACATACACCGAAAACGGATGTAATATTGATGAATAAAGAAACAGGTGAAAAAATACATATATCAATAAAGTCTGGATCAGGTAGATTAACTAGTGCTGACTGTTATGAGACAAATGCACTATTCATGACAGTTTTAAAATATATGAATATTTCTATGATTAAAAAGATATTAATATATGGTAAAGCACATGAAATAGTTGATAAGATGAAAGAATTAGGTAAATTTAAAACTTTAAAAGGTTATAATTATACTAAATTAAAAAAAATTATAAATAGTGAAAAAAATCCGGAAAATTTAGAGGAATCAATTAAATGGATAAATAATTTTGAACAAATGAAGGATAATGTTAATAAATTATGGAGCGATATTAGAAAATTATATATTGATTTTGTTGAAGAAGTATTATTCGAATGTATGAAAGGACAATATAAATTTGGTGATAATGATGGAAAAGCAGATTATCTTATTGAATTAGAATCTTCTAAATCAACTAAAGTAACTCATATATATAATCTTAAAGAAAAAACTGATGATATAAAAAAATATTTAAGTAAACATGGGAAAGGAAATGTTATATGTATTAAATCTAGTAGTAATGAATTATGGAGTAGATTCTTGTGAATTATTAATTTTAAAAGTTCTTATTGTAAATAATGAAGAGTTTTCTGATTTATAAACTATAATAGACCTTTTACTACCACCTCCATTTGTTGGTGGATCTTGATCAAATAATATTTTGTTTGGATGTTCACGAAACCAATATAATTGCCAAAACCCATAGTCACTATATGTTGGTTCATTTCTCATAGTAAGATCAGGAAATTTACTATTAATAATTTCTTTATTAATATGTAAAAAAAAAAGATATTAATTTTATATATAAAAATATATTAAGGAGTGATTTTATTAAACCAGAATTATATGATCCTAAAAAAGAAGTGATTAAAATGTTTGTAGATAGATTTATAAATTAATCACAAATAACTTTTAATGACTAGTTCTAATCTATCTTTTTGTTTTTCCATGTAGTTCCCTGTTGATCTCATAGTGTATGTAAGGGGAAAATCGTCAATTTTATATTCAATGTTTGTTCCTGTAAACGCATTCTTAATGAGATTGTGACTATTATATGATATCAGTTGTTTACATTCTGGTATAGTTTTACATGCATCAAAGAAGGATTCGTGTTTAAATATTTTATGTAGATTTCCATGGTCTCCATATAGGTTATTATTAGGACCGATCATATATGGTGGGTCCATGTAGATTAGAACATTCTTTCGATTAGTATTTATATCTTTATCGTGAATAAACTCTCTGTAATCATAATTGGTGATAACCCAATTTTTTATTAATTCATGATAGATTTTTAAATTTTCAATACCTTTCATACTGAAATTGGATTCTGATGCCATAGCACTAAATGTACTCGATACAAGTCCCGAGAACCCGCACTTATTTATAATATAAAATGCTACACCTCTGTCTAATGAATTATTATTAATATTTTCCAATACTTCTTTTTGTTTAGTAAATAATGCTCTTGCTAATTCAGGATCATTGTGTTTTATTTTTAATTCCATTATCTTGTCAGATAATTCAATGCCATTATCTCTTAATTGTATCCAGAAGTTGTATAATGGTACATATACATCATTAACTTTAATCTTCATATTAGGATATAATTTAGTCAGATATATCGGAAATGAACCACCACCAAGGAAAGAGTCGTGGAATTCAGTGATGTTTTCCATATTTGGAAGATGTTTCTCTAATGTATAGATCGCCTTAGATTTTCCTCCGGGATAACGCAGAGGGGTCTTGAGACTCTTATGAGAAATAGAAGTTGCCATGTGTATATATTATATTATCAATATATTTTTAAATCAAATTTATTTATTTTATATTAAATTGTGATAAAAAAAAATTTATTATTATTTAATCTCATCTCAATCACAATTCTATTTTTGAATTCATCACGTTCTGCAAGAAAATATACAATTGGTTAGTTTTTCCATTCGTTTTGTCTGGATGATATTTTAGTTTTAGAGTCCGTTCTGTTTTATTATTTTTATATTTCCTTCTAATATAATCATATATATCAGGTTGAATAAATAATTTAATTGGGATATCAAGCATGCTTTTCTTGACTTGAAACATGATTATTCTCATTACTTCGTTTGGAAGTCCTAACCAATCCAATACCATCAAGATATCATATTTAACACCACGCATTTTGTTCTTAACATACTCATCTTGTAACTTTTTATCTTTAAACTTATCTATTTGTTCCATTGCGTATGAATCGCTCATTAGTTTCCGTCTTTTTCTTTCATCTTCTTTATCTTTCATATCTTTCTTGAATTCTTCATACTCCTGTTCTCTCTTCCGATCTTCTTCCTCTTTCTTAACCCGTTTCTTTTCTTTTTCAACCATCCGCTCATGATAGAGACGCTGTTTTTCTTCTTCTTTTTCTAATTTTTTGTGGTTCTTTTTCTTTTTTGATGTTTTTACCGGAATAGGTTTTGGAGGAGGATTAACTATCTTATCCAATTCTTGTATCTTAATAGCACGTTCTGTAGTAGGGTTCTTTTCCTGTATTCTCTTCATCTTCTCGAGCTTACGTGACAGATTCCCTGTGGACGTGTCATCCGCATCCACCGACAAAGATGAGAACTGGTTGTCCGCCATAGTTGAGGTTTTATATTTTACTTACGATTATCTCAAATTTATTTAAGAATAAAATATATTGATATTATAAATGAAGAACTGTGTTGTATATATAGATTATGATAATATTAAATATTCTAAATATGATAAAATAATGTCTTCTTTATTCGAATCTTCTTATAATATTAATATTAAAATTTTTATAAATGAAAATGATCTTAATAATCTAGATCCTATTATTAAGATTAAAAATAATATTTTTTTATGTTCTCCCGCTAAAAATAAAAAGAACAGTATAGATTGTCACATTATGATTGAATGTATGGATGACATATATTCAAATAAATATGATTGTCATATTATTATCAGCAATGATACTGATTTCATACCTTTGGCTAAGCGGATTAAATCTGAAAATAAAAAATGTTTTCTTTGCTACGATAATGAACATAATTTTAATTCATATTTAAATGATATATATGATAATACATACAATTTATCACATTTATTAAAATTAGAAAATGATAAAATTAAAAAAGAATTAGACATTCAAAAAGAAAAAGAATTGACATTAAAAATTCAAAGAGAAAAAGAAGAAAAAGAAAACAAACAAAAAGAAATAAATAGAATAAATGAAATAAAAAAAATAGAAAGATTATCACAAAACAAAAAAAACCAACTTTCACCGATATTAGAGGAAATATTTAATGACAATATTATTCATATATCTATTAGTCAGTTTCAAAAAAAATTGGACAAAAAAAAAATAAATTATAAAAAAGATGTGTATGGAAACAATATAAAATATAAAAAATACTTAGAAAAATATATGCCTAATATATACATAATTAAAAAAGATGATAATATTTATTTAAAATAATTATAAAAGTATTAAATCTTTTCCTTGATATCGATTCAAGTGATAAGATAATTTAAATTTACACTTTTTATGCATATTTTTCCCATATAATATATCATTATTTAATTGAGATTTATGAATAGATATTTCTCCATATTTAGATTTGATAGTTATGAAATTTTCAGATAATCCAATAATTGTTCCATCTACATAGTTCTGTTCTAATAAATCTATTCTTTTTTCTAATTCTTTTATATTATTATTATTATTATTATTGTTATTATTATTATTATTATTTTCAAAATTACTGTTTATACGGTATCTTTCTATTATTTTTTCATATCCTTTTCTTTTATTAATCTGATCCCAATACATGTTTTTATAATCTTCTCTTGACAAGTGATCATCATTATTATAAGATATATTCATTTTTTTATATTTTTAAAATAATATATCAAATTTAACTTAAATATAATATTATTATATTATTATTATGTCCGATTCAGATAATTCCGAAGATTATAATATATATGATTCTCTAGACATACAATATGATGCGCAATATGATCATTTGGGTACTAATGATATTGAATATGAAGAAAAATTCTATAATGTTTTCGACAATTTTTTTAATCACATACCAGATGAATATATAATATTCCATATTTATGATAATCTTTCATTTTTATCATTATCTAAATTAAGTTCTACAGATAAATTCTTTTATAATCATATTAATAAATATTTAAAAGACGATAACATCATCAAAGATAAGATATTATTTAGTTACAATCATATATTATATGATAAACACTATTATAATTATACATTATACAATATAATTATCGACCATTATATTTCAAATAAATACAATCACAATTTATTTAAAGAACTATTAAATGTGACAACTAAAGAAAAAATAAATAAATGGAGCAAACAACTAAGAATTAATAATTTTAAATACAGAGACAAAAATATTAATTTTATAAACTCTAAAAAACGAAAACTATTTAATCACAAAAATAATAAATGGAACAAATTAATTATTAAATTATTATAATATTATATATTGTATATATGACAAAATCTGAAGCTGTCGTTAAGATATCACCCAAAATTATCACAAAAAAATTTAAAAAGAAAAAAGAAGGTAAAAAACATTTCCTCAATGAATTATATGTTTATTTGCTTGCGAAACAAAAAAAAATTAAATGTATCCCTAAATTAATATCTTTTGATATATATAACCAAGTTATTGTTACTGAAAATGTAGGTAAGTCACTTGATTATATCAACGAAGAAAATTGGCAAGAAAGAGAAAAACATTTACCAGGTATATCTAAAATATACAAAGTATTAGAAAAATACGGTTTGTATCACAATGATTTAAGATATAAAAATATAGTATGGAATAAAAAAACAAACAAATATTATTTAATTGATTTTGATTTCATAGCATTTAAAAATAAAGAAGCAGACGGTGATTATATTATCAGAAATATTGAAAAGAAAATTTTAAAAAAAGATAAAACTAAAAAAAAATCTAAAAAATCCAAAAAATAAATTTGATAATTTAATATAAAATTATTTAAAAACAATATTATATCTTTAAGTGATATTATGGAATCATATTATACATCGCTTGATGATTTCCAACAAACAAATAATAAATCAACTGATATATCATTAGATACTACAATTAGATGTTGTGATAATATAGACAATTATATGCCGAGTGAAGAACATACATTGTGTCGAATATGTAATCAACCTATAACTGTATTGAATTCTAATCCTGAAAAGTGTTATGATGGTGGAAAACAAACCAGTCGCGTTGGTATGCCTTCCTCTGAATTACTACCGAATTCAACATCGGGTTCTGTGATTATAAATAAATTCACATCTAATCCCAATATGAGAAATATATCTCGTCTTCATGTATACCAAGGTATCCCATACAAGGTAAGATCTTTATTGGTTGTATTTAATACTATTTCTGAAAAATGTAATCGTCACAATATTTCTAAAAAAATACAAAATGAAGCACACGGATTATATCGTATAGTATCTCAATATAAAATTAGTCGTGGTAGTAATCGTCTTGGGATTATCGCGTCAGTTATATTCATGGCATGTAAAAATTGTGGATCCCCTCGTTCATCTTCTGAAATAGCAAAAATAATGGAAGTTAATCGTAAAATAGTTACAAAAGGTATCAAACAACTCAATGATATCATTCGAATAAATAAAATTTCATTGGACCGTGTAATTCTTGACCGTGTCACTGCAATAGATCTAATTGATAGATCTTGTAATGATATATGCGAATTAAGTATTGAACAAATTAATGATATTAAATTATTATGTTCATATTTAACTGATAATCATAAAAAAGAATTGTCATCATGTACACCACCTAGTTTATCCGCTGCTGTCATAAATTATTATATATTATCTAATCAAATAAATATTGATAAAACTATTATATCTGAAAAAAGTAATGTATCTATTGTCACAATTCAAAAAATAACTAATATGATAATATCTATTTTGAATAATTAATTATACGATTTTAAAAAAGTAGAAAAACAATATTTATCTGATATTCAATCCAGAAAAGAAAATCTAAAACATCTTATGAATGAAATAAATAATATCGATAATATATTTAATGATAATAATGATAATTCAGATATTGATATTACTAATATTGATATTGTTGAAACTAATTCAGATATTCAATATAATAATACAGATATAGATGAAAATAAATTAATAGATATTAGTATAGAAGATTTTATAACTGATAAATTAGATATAGATGATAAAGGTCACAAACAAAGAAATTCAAATAGAGATATAAAAAAAGTTTTTATAGATTATTGTACTAAATATCATTTCGATAAAATGATAATTAAGTTCACTGATATTAAACCCATAGAACTATCACAAATAATTAATAAATTAGGATATATTGAAGAAAAAATTACTGGAAGAAATTATAAAAATGATGTAAGAAAAAATACATCACCATCATATAATATAAATTTATCTCCAATTTCATAAATATCCCTTACACCCTTTATTATTATTTTCACTCCATATTATTTATTTTTTTATTATTATTTTATCACATATTTATTCTATGAATATATTATATATATTATATTATATATATTATATATATTATATTATAAATCACATCCATTTTTACAACTATTTTAATCTCATATATTTTCAATCTTATCACCCCCACCCTTACAAATCATTTTTCACTCCATAAATAAATTTATCATAATTCATTTTCACTCTATAATTACCCCGTAATATATATAGTTGAGATTTCTATCACAATTATACTAATTATAATACAATTTTATCACAATTTTATCACAATTTTATCACAATTTTATCACAATTTTATCAATTTTCTTTAATTTTATCGATATTTTATCTTATCTTATAATATTTTGACAATATATTTCGATTTCCTATCATAATTATAGAGTAAAATTGACTTATCGATAAAATTAAACTCAATTATAGGATATTATTGAATTTTATTATTTTTTTCTATAGTAATATAAATTGAAACTTAAATATATTTAATTTTA
>MDTG01307112.1_pt1 | contig 12456 bp, 10 predicted proteins | sample 811421 | NCBI WGS metagenome assembly MDTG01 (sample SAMN05326645, study PRJNA326480) | marine metagenome | isolation source: seawater | place: Pacific Ocean: South East | collected 2011
AGGTATCAGATTGGAAAAAGAAATTAAAATTTTAGAATAAATTGAAAAAAAAAATACTTATACTTTCAGGTGGAATTTCAAAAGAAAGATTAATCAGTATTGATACTGGTTTACAGGTCGCAAAAGAATTAAAGAAAAATGGTTATAAGGTAAAAATTTCTGAGCCTGATAATAGTTTGTATAAGAATATTAAAAAATTCCAACCTTCCGTGATTTTTAATGCATTACATGGTCAATTTGGTGAAGATGGATATATACAAACGATTCTTGAAGGATTTAAAATACCATATACACACTCAGGTGTAATCGCCTCATCAATAGCAATGGACAAAGAAGTTTCGAAAAAAATTTTTAAGAAAAATAATATCAATACTCCAAAATCTTTTTTGTACTCATTTGATAATCAAAAAAAGGATTTAATAAAATTTATTGATAAAGAATTAAAATTTCCAGTTGTTATTAAGCCAAAAAATGAGGGTTCTAGTGTGAATGTATATATTTGTAATAAACAAAATATTAATAAAACTTTAAAAACACTGACAGATTACGGACAAGTAATGATAGAGGAATTTATTGGGGGAAGAGAAATACAGGTTGCAATAATGGGTAATAAAAAACTTGGTGCAATTGAGCTTAAACCTAAGAGAAAATTTTACGATTATCAGGCGAAATATAACATTAAAGCGAAAACTAAGCATATTATTCCTGTAAATATTACACAAAAAAAAATGAATGAAGTTTTAGATTTAGCCTTAAAAGCACATCAAAAAATTGGTTGTAGGGGAATTTCTAGATCAGATTTTAAATTTTTTAATGATAAATTTTATTTACTAGAGATTAATACACAACCTGGAATGACAAAATTATCACTAGTTCCTGAAATAGCTTCTTATTTTGGAATAAGTTTTATAGATTTATTAAAATGGATTCTTAAAGATGCAAGTACAAAAAGGTAAAAAAATTTTTCTTTATTTTTTATTATTATTAGTTGTTGGCTCAATAAACAACATAGCATTGAACAAAATTAATTTTTCAAATATTTCAGATATACAAGTAATTGGTTTGGGAGATCAAAATAATAATTTTTTGTTTGAAAAATTAAGCGATCTTAAATTAGGTAATATTTTCTTTTTAAATGAAAAAAAATTACATAATGTAATTTCTTCTAATAGCTTAGTAGAAAAATATGATGTATTTAAAGTATACCCATCATCACTATATATTAATATTAAGAAAACAGAATTTTTAGCTAGAATTAATCAAAATGGAACAAATTATATCATTGGCTCTAACGGCAAACTTTCTAATAATGATTTACACGAAAAAAATCTTCCCTTCATTTTTGGTAAGCCAAAAATTAAAGAATTTTTGATATTAAAAAACATAATTGACAATTCAAAGTTTGATTTCAAAGATATCAAGAACTTATATTATTTTACTAGCAGAAGATGGGATATAGAATTAAGTAATGATATACTAATTAAACTACCAAAGAAAAATGTTAGTATGTCTTTAGAATTAGTTTTTGATTTTTTAAGGAATAATAATTTTACTCAAATAAAAGTGATTGATGCAAGAATTAAAAATCAAATTATTTTAAATGACTGAAAAAAAAGTATTTGAAATTTATCTATACATTGAAATCAATAAGTTTAAAATTTTTTTACTAGACACTTCTAGTTTAAATAATCTATATATAGATGAATTTCTAATAAATAATACGTCAAATATAGACTTTGATAAATTATCAAAATTTCTTGATGATAATATTTTTAAAATTGAGAAACTGTTGAACAGATTTGTTGAAGATATAATTTTAATTATTGATAATAATGTTGAACTTCAAACAAATATTAGTATTAAGAAAAAAAATATCAATGACATTGCCGATCAAAAAAGTCTAAATCAAGCTTTAGTTGAATTAAAAGATTTATTTAAAGAGAACAATAAGGAGCAGCATATAATGCATATGATAATCGAAAATTTTTTTATTGATGGAAAAGATTATAAAATTTTTATTGATAATCTTAAAAGTGAATACTTAAATTTAGATGCGAAATTTATATCACTTCCAAATGAACTTATAGTAAGATTTAATAAAGCATTAGAAAAGTATCAGATTAAGATAAAATATTTTATGAGTGGGAAGTATTTAAAAAATTTTCTGGATGAAAAAGATTGGGAGTTATCATTAATGGCTCATAAAATTTTAAATGGTTACAACGCCAATGAAATTGAAATTGTCCCAAAAATAAAGGTAAATAAAGGCTTTTTTGAAAAATTTTTTCATTTTTTTAGCTAAAAATGTTTTTTACTGTAATATTAGTTGTTTTTGAAATGGCGTTGAATCATTTTAAAAGTCCTTGTGTCTTATTTAACGCAAAAAACAATTCAAAAACCTGTATCATTTAATGGTATTGCACTCCATAGTGGTAAAGTTGTAAATATTTGTATTAAACCAGCTGCTCCAGATCATGGCGTGGTTTTTAAAAGGATTGACTTAGATAAGAATAATTTGGTCTATCCAAGTTTTATCAATGTAACTAATACCTCTCTAAATACTACAATAGAAAATGATTTTGGAGTCAAGGTGTCGACTATTGAACATTTAATGGGTGCATTATTTGGTTTAGGAATTGACAATGCTTTAATAGAAATTGATGATGAAGAAGTACCAATATTAGATGGCTCTGCAAAAGAATTTATTCAAAAATTGATATCTTCAGGTTTTGATGTGAGTGACAAACCAATTAAGATTGTAAAAATTAAAAAAAAGGTTGAATACACTGAAGGCAAAAGGTTTATTACAATTGAACCTTCAACCTTAAGTCTAAATATAGATTTTGAACTAAAATATAATAATCATATTATTGGAAATCAAAGAAATAAAGTAAAAGTTTATGAAGATGATTTAAATGATATATATAACTCAAGAACCTTTTGTTTATATGAGGATATTGAATTAATAAAAAAGAATGGATTAGCCAAAGGTGGAAGTTTAGAAAATGCAATTGTAGTCAAAGATAATAAAATTTTAAATGAAAATGGCTTAAGAAATAAAAGAGAATTTGTTAATCATAAAATTCTTGATTGTATTGGAGACTTATACACCTCTGGATTCAGAATAATTGCTAATGTTAAATGTTCTCAGGGTGGCCATTATTTGACAAATCAGTTATTAAGAAAGACATTTAAAGATGAAAACAATTATTCTATTCTGGAAATAAAAGAAAGAAATCTTCCCCATACGCTTATAAATAAAACTTTATTAAAATCTATTGCTTAAATTATAGAGAGTTTTTTTAAATTCTGATAAATAAAGATATTAATTATGAAAATAGAGAAATTTTTATTAATTATTATATTTTTTATATTAAGCTTATCTTGTTCAAAAGAAGAAAAAAAAATCTCTACTATTAATGAAAAAAATATAGAGCTACAAATTTTAGAATCTTATAGAGAGGGTTTAAAAGAACTAGATGGAGGAGATGCTCTTTATGCTGCAAAAAAATTTAATGAAGTAGAAATAATGTTCCCACAGTCTGAATGGGCTCCCAAATCAACATTGATGGCAGCATATGCTTACTATTCGCAACAATATTATTTTGATACAATTCAAGAATTAGAAATATTTATTAAAAAGTATCCTAAACATGCTAATCTAGATTATGCACATTATCTAATGGGAATTTGTTATTATGAGCAAATTGTAGATGAGAAAAAAGATTTAAATTCTATAATTTTAGCAAAGAAAAAATTTAATTATGTTTTAAAAAATTTTCCAGATACTGATTATGCTTTAGATGCTACTTTTAAATTAGACTTAATTAATAATGTTTTAGCTTCAAAAGAGATGTATTTAGGTAGATATTATATTCAGAAAAAAAAATGGATACCAGCTATTAATAGATTTAGAAAGATTATTGATGATTATGAAACAACGGTCTACTCTGAAGAGGCTTTACATAGGTTAGTAGAAATATACTATATTTTAGGTTTACAAATGGAGGCAGAAAAATATGCTTATCTATTAGGGTACAATTATCAGTCTTCAGAATGGTATAAAAAAACTTATAGTGTTTTTGATAAAATGTATGAGAAAAAACTTAAAAGATCAAAAAAGAATAAAAAAGAAGGTATAATTAAAAAAACATTCAAATCTCTTTTTAATTAAAATGAATAAAAAGAAATTAGAAAAAGAATATGTAAAAAAAATTAGTTTGTTAAATCAATATAATAAAAATTACTATGATTTAAGTTCCCCACTAGTAACAGATAGTATTTATGATGAATTAAAAATAGAAATTTTAAATCTAGAAAAGAATAATCCTTTTCTAAAAGATGATAAATCTCCTTCAAAAATAGTAGGATTTAGGCCGTCTAAAAATCTTAAAAAAATTAAGCATAGAGAGCCCATGCTTTCTCTTGCAAATGCATTTTCAAAAGATGATCTTGTAAATTTTGAAAAAAAAATAATAAATTTTTTATCAAAAGAGCAGAATTTTAAAATTTCTTATAGTGCTGAACCAAAAATAGATGGAATTTCTGCATCCTTATCTTATAAAAACGGAATATTTGAACAAGGTTTGTCTAGAGGCGATGGAAGAGAGGGAGAGGACATAACTAAGAATTTAGCAACAATTGACAATATACCAAAAAAAATTTCATCTGAGGATTTTCCGAAGGATATTGATATTAGAGGTGAAGTTTACATTCAGAATAGTGATTTTAAAGGTTTAAAAGCAAAATTTGCTAATCCAAGAAATGCTGCATCAGGCTCTTTAAGACAAAAAAATCCTGAAGATACTAAAAAAATTCCCTTAAGATTTATTGCTTATACCTTTGGTTATGAGAAAGGTTTAAAAATAGATAATCAAATTGATTATTTAAATAAACTTAATGAATGGGGATTTAAAACGAACCCATTGAATAAATTGATTACAGGAGTTGATAATTTAATAGTAAATTATAATCAAGTTGAAAAAAAAAGATCAACTTTAGATTTTGACATAGATGGAATTGTATATAAAGTAAACGAATTTATTCTTCAAAAAAGATTAGGATCAGTGGCAAATGCACCAAGATGGGCTATTGCACATAAATTTTCTTCTAACAAAGGAATTTCTAAAATTTTAGATATTGAAATACAAGTAGGAAGAACTGGAGCTTTGACGCCAGTTGCTAAAATAAAACCAATAAACATTGGAGGTGTTTTAGTTTCAAATGCCACTTTACATAATGAAGATGAAATAAATCGAAAAGATATTAGAGTTGGTGACACAGTTACAGTTGAGCGGGCTGGTGACGTAATACCGCATATACTTTCTGTTGATTTAAAAAAAAGAGATAAAAACAGTTTAAAATTTAAATTTCCAAACAAATGTCCCTCTTGTGGTTCACAAACAATTAAAGAATTTAATTTTATAACTAAAAAAGAGGATGCAGTAAGAAGATGTTCCAATGAGGGATATAATTGTGAAAAAATCGCGATTGAAAAATTAAAACATTTTGTTTCAAAAGAAGCTTTTAACATAGATGGATTTGGAAAAAAAATTGTGGAAAGTTTTTGGAATTTAAAATTGATTAAATATCCTCAAGATATATTTAGTTTGGATTATAATAAGATAATAGCATTAGATGGTTGGGGCAAGCTATCAGTAGAAAATCTAAAATATTCAATAAATGAAAAAAAAAAAAATTTCCTTACAGAGATTGATATATTCCTTAGGCATAAGGCACATAGGTTTAGAAAATGCTAGGTTATTATCAAAATACTTCGTATCTTTTAATAATTTTAAGGAATTACCAAAAAATAAGAAATATATAGACTTACTAAATATTGATGGAATAGGGGAGACACAAATAAATTCAATAAAAAATTTTTTTTCTAGCAAAACTAATATAGAAATTTTAAATAAGTTAGAAAAAAAATTATTTATAATTGATGCTACTAAAGAAGTTAAAAACGGATTACTTAAAAATCTAACATTTTTAGTTACTGGCAAATTAAATGGAATTAGTAGAGCAGAGATAAAGTCATTAATTGAAAAAAACTCTGGCACTACTGTTAGCACTGTATCAAAAAAACTGAATTATTTGATTGTTGGAGATAAACCAACCAAAAGAAAAGTCGATAATGCTAAAGAATTTAAAATTAAAATTATAAACCAGTCTCAGTTTTTAAATATATTAAATAAAACTAGCTAACCATTTTTTCTCTTCTAAATTTAGATATTTTGAAATTTTTAAATAAACTTCAATATGATATTTAAATAAATAATTTTGCTCTGCTTGTGTTAATAATTTGAAATTAATCAATTCTTTTTCAATTGGAGCCATAGTCAAATTTTCAAAAATAAGATTTTTTTTGACTTTCTTAACCAAAACTAAATTTTCAATTCTAATTCCAAATTGATTTTTTTTATAATAACCAGGTTCATTACTAAGGACCATGCCCTCTTTAATTTTTACTTTATTTAATTTAGATATAGATTGGGGGCCTTCATGCACATTTAGGAAAAAACCGACCCCATGTCCTGTTCCATGAGCGTAATCTAAGTTGTCTTGTTTTAAATATTTTCTGGCTCTTTTATCAATTTTTTTACCAGTGTTATCTTTATTAAGATTTGTGCAAGCAACAGCAATATGACCTTTTAGAACTTTTGTAAAAATATTTTTAATATACTGGCTAGATTTAGCAAAACAAATTGTCCGAGTAACATCTGTTGTTCCATATTTGTATTGCCCACCTGAGTCACACAAAAAAATATCTTTTTTATTAATAAATTTGCAATCCTGCTTTTTTGCTCTGTAGTGAACGACTGCACCATTTCCTCCTGCGCCGGCTATCGTATCAAAACTCGGATACAAAAAATTTTTATTCATTTTTCTAAATTTTTCTAATTTAATTTGCGCATCAACCTCAGAAATCTTTTTTTTATTCTTATTTTTAATCCAATAAATAAATTTTGTAAGAGCCACACCATCAAATATATGTGCTTTTTTAATATGGTTTATTTCAATCTTATTTTTAATTGCTTTCCAATAGTAGATTGGATCTTTTCTTTCAACAATTTTAAACCTAAATTTGATTATATCTTCAAAAAAAATTGAGCAAGTTTTTTCATCAATTACAAATTTTTTTCCTTTAAGATTTAAAATTTTGTCTGAAAATTTTTTAATATCTATAAACTGGTTTGAGTTTATAATTCTTTTTTTTATAAGTTTTTTACATTTTTTAAATTTACTAAAAAAATATATTTTTTTTGATTTACTAATTATTAATCTTGAGTATGGCAACGGGCTATTTGGGCTATCCTTACCTCTAATATTCAAGATCCATGCTACATTTTCTGGAGCACTTATAAAGATATAATCTGAATTAATTTTTTTAAGATGTTTTGAAATTTTATTTAATTTTGAGTTTGTACTTTCTCCAGTTATACTTTTGCTTAATGAAAAAAATGGATAATTATCATTTATTTTTTGTTTTTTGATTTCATCAATTAAATTATTTTTTATAAATTTTATTTTATTATTTTTTAAAAAAAATTTTTTTATTTGTTGATAAGTAAAAAGACTTGGATCAATACCTAAAGTAAGATTTTTAATTATTGAACAATTATATATTTTTTCCATACTGATTATCTTAAAATCATCACCAGATTCAATTTGACTTTGAATTGTGTATCTACCATCAGTAAATAAATAATTTTTGTTTTTAAGAATAATTGCCAGACCAGCTGAACCACTAAAATTAGAAATAATTTTTAATCTATTAATTTTTGAATATTCAGTGAAATAATCATCATTGATTGGAACAGCATATCCATCAATTTTATATTTTTCAAATTTACTTCTTAATTTAATTATCTTTTTATTCACTTAATTCTCTTTTGATATCTAATCCAACCAGGGCTCCTGGTTTCATTTTCAATTTCAAAATCTTGATTAAAATCAAAGTCTTCATCTTGATGTATATCATCATCAAAAAATGAATTTTTTTCTAAATATTTTTCAGGTAATTCCTCAACAAATCTAGATGCCATACTATCTATCCAATCCCCTTGGTAAAACCTATTCATTGAAAATGAAATGATAACCTTTTTTTTTGCTCTTGTAATTCCAACATAAGCAAGACGCCTTTCTTCCTCAATACCTTTTTGGCCTTTTTCTTCAATAGATTTTTGATGTGGAAACAGCCCTTCCTCCCAGCCTGGAAGAATAACCACATCGAATTCCAGTCCTTTAGCCGCATGCATTGTCATCATATTTATTTTTTCTCCATCCCACTCTTGATCAACTGAGGTGGCTAGAGATACATGTTCTAAAAAACTCTCTAAATTATCAAACTCTTTCATCGCATTTAATAATTCCTTTATATTTTCTAACCTATTCTCATTGTCTAAATCCTTTTTATTTTTCAACATTGATGAATAACCAGACTCATCTAAAACAGTTTGTAATAATTTTATGTGATTAGAATTTTTGATTTTTAAATCATTTCTCCATTTATTCACTAAATTAAGGAATATGTTTAATCCTATTTTAGCTTTAGGTTTAATTAAATTTTCTTGCAACATTTTTATTGATGCTTTTTCTAGATTTAAATTATTTTTTTTTGCAAACTCATGTACATTTTTTAAAGTATTATCTCCAATAGATCTTTTTGGATTGTTGACTATTCTTTCAAATGCAAGATCATCTTTTTCTTGATGAATTAATCTTAAATATGCAACACAATCTTTAATTTCTGCCCTTTCATAAAATTTAGTTCCTCCTAAAATTCTATAAGGCATGCCGATTTTAAGAAATCTTTCCTCAAACTCACGTGTTTGAAAAATTGCTCTTACTAGAATAGCTATATTATTATAGGAATATTTTTTTTTAATTCTATTTTCAATTTCATCTGAAACACCTATGGCTTCATCTTTACCATTTTTATAACAATTAAGTTTTACCAAATCTCCTTTCTCCGATGTAGTTATTAAAGTTTTTCCGACTCTATTTTGATTATTTTCAATCAGATTAGAAGCAACAGACAAAATATTTTGAGAAGATCTATAATTTTGTTCTAATCTTATAACTTTTGTATTTTCATATACTTTTGAAAATTCTAAAAAATTTTTAATTTCTGCACCTCTCCAACTATATATTGATTGGTCATCATCACCAACACAACATATATTTTTATATTTTTCAGAGAGCAGATTTAGCCATTTACTTTGAATAAAATTGGTATCTTGATATTCATCTACAAGAATATATTTAAAGTTTTTTGAATAAATTTCTTTGATATCTTTATTATTTTCTAAAATTTTAACAGTGTGCAAAATAAGATCTCCAAAGTCACATGAATTTAAATCAACTAATTTTTTTTGATAGATTTTATAAAGGGGTAAAATTGTTTTTTCATAAATATCTTTTTTGCTAATTATAACTTCATTAGGATAATGACCCTTATTTTTCCAACGATCAATTATTGCAAGTATAAATTTTGGTGATAATTGTTTAACATCTATGTTTTCAGCCTTACATATATTTTTAACAAGTCTTGTTTGATCATCTGAGTCTATAATTGTAAAATTTGAATTTAGATTAGCTGCTGAAGCATGCTTTCTTAAAAGTTTTGCACAAATAGAATGAAATGTTCCTAGCCATGACAAACCTGCGGAAGTAGACCCCAATATACTGCTAACTCTATTTTGCATCTCTTTTGCAGCCTTGTTTGTAAAGGTTACCGCTAAGATTTGATTAGGAAATGCTTTTTTTTCTTTAATAATATTCGCAATTCTAGATGTCAAAACTTTAGTTTTACCAGAACCAGCCCCAGCCACAATTAAAAGTGGGCCATCTAGGTGCATAACAGCCTCTTTTTGAGCTTTATTTAAATTATTTAAATAATCAGAGTTTATCATTTAATTTTTTTCATTATAAGTCTCATTAATTCATATGAGCAAACATAGCAAATTATATAAAATTTTTAAAAAAATTAGAATTTTAATAATTAATCTAATTTTAAAAAATTTAAACAGATTAAACTTTAAAAAAAACAGAAATACAATATTACAATTTATAAGCATAAAAAAAGTTATTGCAGCATCTTTTTTACTAGTAATCTTAATATTAACTTATTTATCACTACCAACTTTTTATGATAAATCAAAAATTCAAACACAGATAAAGAATCAGCTTTTAAATAGATATGATATAAATTTTATATTTTCATCAGATATGAAATATAATTTTCTTCCATTGCCAAATTATAAATTTGAAAATGTTCAAGTTTTAAATAATAATAATAAAAAGTTCGTAGAAATAAAAAATCTTAAGATAAACTTGGAGATATCAAATTTTTTTTCTTCAAAAAGTTTAAAAATTAAAGAAATTTTTTTATCTGAGGCCAAATTTAGTTTTCACAAAGAGGATTTAAATTTCTTTTTTAGTCTTTTAAATAATGATTTTTCCCAATCAAGAGTAAAAATTTTAGATAGTTATATTTTTTTTAAGAATGATTTAGATGAAATTTTATTAATAAATAAAATAAAACAAATGGAATATTTTTATGATATTACAAAGAAGCAAAATATTTTGAGTGTTAAAAATGAAATCTTTAATATTCCTTATTTTTTAGAAATTTATAATGATAAAAATGAAAAAAAAATAATTTCAAAAATAAATATTAAATTTTTAAGAGCATTGTTTGAAACAGAGTATAGCTATGGTGAAGATTCAAAAAAAGGCTTAATAAAAATATTGAACAATAAAAATAAAAGTGAAATTAACTTTAGAATTAACAAAGAGGAACTGTCATTTGAATTTACTGATAAAATGAATGACAATAATTTTTTTTATAACGGTCAAATTTATTTGAAACCCTTTTATTTAGATTTAGTAGGCAAAATAAAAAAAATACATTCAAAGTATCTTTTAAATAATAATTCTGTTTTACAACAGTTATTAAAAACTAATGTTTTTAATAATAAAAACTTAAATATAGGTTTGAAAATTAATGTTGAAAAACTTCTTCCTTATCAGAATCTTATTAATCTTTTTCTAAATTTTAAAATCAAGGAAGGTTTGATTGATATAGATAATAGCCAATTTATTTGGAATAATTCTGCAGATTTTGAAATTTCAAATAGTTTAATTTATCTAAATGAAAATAATTTAATATTAGATGGAAGAATGAATATAAAGATAAAAAATTACGATGATATTTATAAATTTTTCCAAACACCTAGAAATTTTAGAAAAGAAGTAAAAAATATAGAATTTATTTTTAGTTATAATTTTGATCAAGCTGCAATAAGTATTACGAATATAAAAGTAGATGGGCAAAAAAATCAAAAAGTAGGAAAAATTATAAACAAATTAGTATCTCAAGAAAATATACTCAAAAATAGAATTTATATAAAAAATATAATAAATAGAGCCATTAAAGCCTATGCTGGATAAATCATTTTTCTAGGGTCAACAATTTTATTGTAATCTTTTTCACTTATAAGCCCTGTTTTTAGAGTTTCTTTTTTAAGAGTTGTATTATTTTTTAATGCAGTCTTTGCAATTCTAGCTGCATTATCATATCCAATATGAGGAGCCAGTGCAGTTACAAGCATTAAAGAATTATCAAGGTGCTCCTGTATTTTTTTCTTGTTGGCTATTATCCCCTTAACACAGTATAAAGCAAAATTTTTTGCACTATCAGCAATTAAATCAATAGATTGCAGAATGTTATGGGCAATAAGAGGTTTGAAAACATTTAATTCAAAATGTCCATGTGAACCAGCCATAGTAATTCCATTATGATTTCCAATAACTTTAACGCATACCATCGTAACAGCTTCACATTGCGTAGGATTTACTTTTCCAGGCATTATAGATGAGCCAGGTTCATTTTCTGGTAAAATAAGTTCACCATATCCTGCTCTAGGACCAGACCCTAAAAAACGAATATCATTAGATATTTTCATTAAAGCAACTGCACAAGTATTTAAAGTTCCTGAAAAATTAACAATAGAGTCGTGAGCCGCTAATTCAGCAAACTTATTTTCTGCTGGTTTAAATTTAATTTTTGTAAATTTTGCTATTTCTTTAACAATTTTTTTATCAAAGTTCTTTTTAGAATTAATTCCTGTACCAACAGCTGTTCCACCTTGAGCAAGATATAAGATTTCTTTTAAAGCATATTCTATTCGTTCAATGCTTTTTTTTACTTGAACATAATATCCTGAAAATTCTTGTCCAAGTGATAGAGGAGTTGCATCTTGTAAATGAGTTCTTCCAATTTTTACTATTTTTTTAAATTTAATTGATTTATTTTTTAATTCTTTTTCTAAAATTTTTAAACTTGGAAGGAGCTTACTAAGAGTTTCTTTAGCAATAGAGATATGCATTGCAGTAGGAAAAACATCATTTGTAGATTGAGATTTATTTACATGATCATTTGGATGAACA
>MDTG01136829.1_pt1 | contig 12455 bp, 8 predicted proteins | sample 811421 | NCBI WGS metagenome assembly MDTG01 (sample SAMN05326645, study PRJNA326480) | marine metagenome | isolation source: seawater | place: Pacific Ocean: South East | collected 2011
ACTGTGAAACAGGACACTTAATCAGGCCCAGGAACGGCCGAAAAGCTAAAGGTAAGACAATGTCGCTAAACCGTTCCTTACGCCAACAAACCCTCCTGCTCATGGGCGGAAGTCTGTTGCTAATGTTGCTGGTCGCGCTGATCACTGTCAGCTCACTCGCCGGTGATGTTCGCTCCTATCGCAGCCTACTGGAGAATCCGGTGACTGCCGCCAATCTGATCAATCGCGCCAATCTGGAATTTAAGAACCAGGTTCAGGAATGGAAAAACGTTCTTCTGCGCGGCGGCGATCCGGACGACCAACAAAAGTACTGGAAACAGTTTGAAGCGGCAGAGCAGTCAGTTGAAGCGACCTTGCAAGAGATCAAACAGCTCGACGTCAGTGCCGCTACGCTGACAGAGATAGACAAACTCAGCAACGCACACCAACTTCTGGCGACCAAGTATCGCACCAGTCTGGATGCCTATATTGCAACGGGAATGGACCCGACCGCCGGCGACCGCAGCGCGCGCGGTATCGACCGTGACGTCAGCGAGCAAATGCAGGCACTGTCTGACAACATCAATAGCGGCGCACTGAGTAGCAGCAGCGCTATCAACCAGACCGCCACACGCACACTATGGTACGGCCTGATTGGGCTCTGTATTGCGGCGTTGATCATTGGCGCCGCCAGTATGATGCTGGTTAACCGACGCTTGGTTAGCCCCATCACCCGTTTGATCAATCAAATTGATCAGCTTAGCCAAGGCCGTATGGGCGACCCCATTACCACCGATCGGCAGGACGAACTGGGCACTCTGGCGCGCGCCGCCAATCAGCTACGCAGCTTCTTGAGCGATACCTTTGCTCAACTGCAGCGCAGTACCGGCGAGCTGGACCGGGCCAGTGGCGAGCTGAATACCATCGCCACACGCATGGCCCAAGGTAGCCGAGACCAGTTCTCTCGCACCGACCAGGTCGCTACCGCCATGCAGGAAATGTCAGCCTCCGCCGCCGAAGTTGCGCAGCATGCCGGCGAGGCCGCCCGTGCTGCAGACGAAGCAGATACCAATGCCCAGCACGGTGGCCAAGTCATGCAGCAGACTATTCAGGCGATGCAGGAGATGCTGCAGCAGATTACCCATACCACCGATGTGATCCGCAGGCTGGAAGGCGACAGCAATCGTATCGGCAAGGTACTGGAAGTGATTCAGGGGATTGCCGAGCAGACCAACCTGCTAGCGCTGAACGCCGCCATCGAGGCTGCTCGTGCTGGCGAGGCCGGACGCGGTTTCGCGGTAGTTGCCGATGAGGTACGAACTCTCGCCCAGCGCACGGCAGCGTCCACCGCGGAAATCCAGCAAATCATTAACAATGTGCAGACCGGCGCACTGGAGGCGGTACAAGCCATTGAAAACGGGCAATCACGCAGCGAAGCCAGCATGGAGCATGTGACGCTGGCGGGTGACCGCCTGGGGCAAATCACCCAGGCCATCGAATCGATCCGTGATATGAACCGCCAGATATCGACTGCGGCGGATGAACAAACCAGCGTGGCGGAGGATATTTCACGAAACATTACCGAAATCACCGACATAGCCAGCGCTAACCAGGCCGAAGTCGATAACACTGCCCGCGCGAGCCAAACCTTGCACGGACTGTCCAGCGAGCTCAGCACACTTACCCAGCGACTCTCGGCGTAAAAGTGTGTTAACCAAAATAAAGCGGGTGGCTTAGGCCACCCACTTTACGCTTCAGGCGCTGGCCGCAGCGGCCTGCTTCTGGCGCTCTTCCTCATAGAGTTCTTTCTTCGATAGCTTGCCAACCGGGGTCTTCGGCAACTCAGGTCGAATTTCCATGCTCTGCAAGCGCTCATGCTTACCCAGGCGGCTGGCAAGAAAGTCCTGCAAGGTCTCAAAACTGAATGCTTCAGCGCCGGTTTTGAGCTTAATGAATGCTTTGGGCGCCTGCCCGCGATACGCATCTGTTACACCGATCACCGACACTTCCTCTACGCCGGGGAACTCGTAGATAGCCTCTTCAATGGTACGGGGGTATACGTTATAGCCGCTGCACAGAATCATGTCTTTGGTGCGATCGACGATATACACAAAGCCATCAGCGTCCATGTAGCCAATGTCACCAGTACGCAGGAAACCTTCGCTGGTCATAGCTTCAGCCGTGGCGTCCGGCCGGCGCCAGTAACCAGCAGTAATATTCGGCCCCTTGATGCAGACCTCTCCCTTTTCACCCACCGGCATCTCAGCTTCGCCGCCATCGAGCGGCAGAATACGGATATGTGAGCCTGGCACCGGGATACCGCAGGAGCCCGGTCTTGGCGTGGCATCTTTCGGCGTAAAGGTGCCGGTTGTGGTGGTTTCAGTCATCCCCCAGCCTTCGCGCAAGGTGCAACCGGAACGATTGAAGTACTGCTGTTGCACTTCGACCGGCAAGGGCGCACCACCGGAGTTGGACATTTTTAGCGAGGACAGATCATAGTTGGCCGTCAGCGGGTGACTCAGCAGACCAATAAACATAGTCGGCACGCCCGGAAAGGTAGTGATTCGACTTTCACTGATTTCCTTGAGTACCGTGGGCACGTCAAAGCGCGGGTGCAGATAAAGTTCGGCCGCAGCGCGCAGACCGAAAATCATGTTCACCATCAGCGCGTAAATATGGAATGGCGGCAACACCGCCAGCACACGCTCCTGGCCCGGCTCTACTGCCGCACTCAGCACCTCCCGCAGTTGGGCGCAAGAAGCCGTAACATTGCCGTGGGTCAGCATAGCGCCCTTGGGTACGCCCGTGGTACCGCCTGTATATTGCAGGACCGCCAAACAGTTATCGGGATCGTCAATAGCGTGCTGCTGATAGTCGCCCTGGTTATCCAACAGCTGCGCAAAACTGCTGCAGTCATCGCCTAGAACCGGCGCCGCTTGTGGCCCCAGGAGGTTGCGCTGCTCATCGCTGGCCTGTGTGCAGAACTCAGTCAACTCGCCCACCACCAGATGGCGCAGGCGAGTCGTCTGCATCAACGTCGCCATGCGCGGATAGAAGGCCTGCAGCCCCAGGGTGACCATGATATCGGTCTCGCTATCCTCTATCTTGTGCGCCAGCGTGCGCTCGGCATCCAGCGGGGAATAATTGACGACAGTGCCGCCAGCACGCAGAACGCCAAGGAAACTGATGAAGTAATGCGGGCAGTTGGGCAGGTAAAGGCCTACATGCACCCCAGGCTTGACACCCAAGCGCTGAAACCCACGAGCTGCTTGCGCCACCTTGTGGCTCAACTCACGGTAATTCATCTTGCTGCCGAAAAAGTCGATCGCCGAATTTTCCGGGAATTCGGCAACTGCTGCATCGAGCAACGCAGGAATCGGTTGCGCCTCAAACGGCAGGTCCCAACGAACATTTTCAGGGTAAGACGGTATCCAGCGCGGTGCGGTAGCCACAGACGTTGCCTCCAACAAAGTAGGTGATTCAGCCCTATCACCGGCGCGCGGCGTGGGTCGTTTTATTTTGTCTCACGTTAGACCCACAAGCGGCTTTGGAGAACTCATATCCATAGCAGATATGTCGACTCATAGGCAGCACATCTGCCTGTCGCCGGGACGACAATGAAAAACGCACTGATAACGGCACGCAGGGCTATTGCCCGATGCACTGGCAACAGGCTATACAGGGCTATAAAAAAATTCTGCCATTCGGAACCTCCATGCGTAAACGCCTTGTACCGATCCTGATAGTCGCCACGGGGATCGCCATCTTTATTCTGCTGCGCCTCACCGGCGACGATCCAGCCCCCGTCAACTCACAGGAGCGCAGCTGGCGCGTTGCGACAGAAGTTATTCAGCCTGATGCCTTCGCACCTCGCTTGACACTTTATGGCCAGCTGGAATCGCCCTTGCTGTTTACTGTGGTTGCACCTATGGCCGGCCGCATCGCCTCGTTACCGGCAAAGGATGGCGAACAGATAAAGCAGGGGGAGCTGCTTATGGCGCTGGATGAAGCAGACATCCAACCTCGGGTCGAGCAGGCCAAGGCCGATCTGGAAGATGCCAAAGCACAGTTGCAGAGCGAAAAAATAGCGCATCAGAACGATCTGCAGGCGCTGCGCCTGGAACAACGCATTCAGGCTAACGCGCAAAAGAATCTGGAGCGCACCGAGCAACTGATAGAGCGCGGTGTACTGCCAACGGCCGAGCTTGAAAACAGCAAGGACGCGCTTGACCGCTCCGCCCTGACTGTCGCCATTCGTCAACGCAGCATCAACAGTTTTGCATCACGGTTGCAGGCCCTTGAAGCACGTGTTGCGCGTGCCCAGGCAACCTTTGACAGTACACTGCGTGACGCTGAGCGTAGCCGTTTCCTGGCCCCCTTTGACGGTGTCGTGGGCAACGTACAGGCCGCCGTTGGCGATCAGGTCAACGTCAATGCCGCGCTACTCGACTTCTACCCTTTGCAAGGTATGGAGTTACGCGCCGTGGTACCGCAGGTTCATAGTCAGAGCTTTAGCCAGGCACTACAGAATGGTCAGGAGCTGAAAGCACGAAGCCTGGATGTTGAGCCACCAATCCACCTAACCCTTAAGCGTATCGCCGGCCAGGCCGACGCGCGCGGCGTGGAAGCGCTGTTCAGCGTTGACCAACCGCAGCCGGGGCTACGGCTGGGCAACCTGCTGGCGATTAGCGTCGCGCGGCCGGTGCGCAACGACAGCGTTGCGCTACCCTACAGCGCGCTTTACGGCAACGACACTTTGTATCAGGTGCTCGATGGACGGCTACAACGTATCCAGGTACAGCGCGTCGGTGAGACCATGAATGAACAGGGCGAGCGCCGGGTACTGGTGCGCTCGACCGAGCTTAAGGCGGGTATGGAAGTGGTGACGACTCACCTGCCCAATGCAGTCCAGGGTTTGAAAGTTGAGGCCTCGGCGCCAGCCACGAAAGATGCCACGGGGCAACAGCCATGAGTGGCAGCAGCCCGCTGGCGTTTTTTGTTCGTCACAAGGTCGCCGCAAACCTGTTGATGCTGGTTATGCTCGCCGGCGGCCTGCTCGGTTTGAGTCGCATGAACATCCAGTTCTTCCCGACCTTCGCGCTCGACTTTGTCACCGTGCGCGTGATCTGGAACGGCGCCGCTGCGGAAGACATCGAACAGGCCATCACCATCCCGCTGGAGCAGCGCCTGCGCAGCATCCAGAACCTCAAGAACATGACGTCCACCTCTGCGCAGGGCGTGTCGAGTATTACCCTGGAGTTTCGAGAGGGTACCGATCCGGTTATCGCTCTGGATGACGCAAGACAGCAGGTCGACGAATTCCGCAACCTGCCTGCAGACGCAGAAAAACCCGAGGTGGTGCGGGTCGCGCGCTATGACCCTATCGCCAAATTGCTGCTGTACGGCCCCTATACGCCGCACGAGTTGCGCACCATCGCCAACCGGCTGGAAGACGACCTGCTGACCAGCGGCATCGATCGTATTGAAAAAGCCGGCTTGCCCGAGCAACAAATCAGTATCGAGATCCCCAACACCACCTTGCAGCAACTTGGCCTGTCACTGGATCAAGTGGCCGACCGGGTCAATGCCGAGTCCCGCGACTTGCCCGCCGGGCAGGCGGGCGAGCAGGACTCGGCTCGAGAACTACGTGCTATTGAACAACGACGCGACGCCGAGCAGTTCGCCAATATCCCGCTACAGCCGAACGGCACCAGTCACTTGCGTCTCGGTGACATTGCCGAGATTCGCCAGGAGCCCAGACGCAATCAGGTCCTGCTGCGCTACGCCGGCCAGCCTGCCGTGGAGCTGTCATTGCAGCGCGCTGAGGACGGCGACTCACTCGAGGCCGCGCAAGCACTCAATACTTGGTTGGAGCGGGTAAAACCTACCCTGCCACCCGAACTGAACATGCATGTCTACGATCAGTCCTGGCAATTGATCAACGACCGTATCAGCTTATTGGTGAACAATGGCTTAAGCGGCCTGGTACTGGTCATGGTGCTGTTGTACCTGTTTCTACCGGCCCGGGTTGCACTCTGGGTAGCGGTGGGCATCCCAACCGCGTTCCTTGCCGCCATGGCGGTGTTCTGGCTGATCGGTGGATCAATCAACATGATCTCACTGTTCGCCCTGATCATGGCACTCGGGGTTATTGTTGATGATGCTATCGTCGTAGGCGAGGATGCCGACGCGCACTTTCGTGCTGGCGAGCAGTCACAACGGGCCTCGGAAGGCGCGGCCAAGCGGATGTTCTGGCCCGTAGTGGCCTCATCATTAACGACTATCGCCGCTTTTATGCCATTGCTGATGGTCGGCGGGATTTTTGGCAACATCCTTGGCGACATTCCCATCGTCATGATCTGCGTACTTATCGCCTCTCTGCTGGAATGCTTTGTGGTGCTGCCACACCACCTGCGTTCCGCTTTCAAGCCCGCCACCAAGAAAAACACGGGGACGTCGCGAACCGCGCTTTTGATGGGCAAGGTCGACGCGGTGCGTGGCCGCTTCGACAAGGGCTTCAACGACTTTCGTGACGGCCGGTTTCGCCGATTTTCCGCCATGGCGTTGCGTTATCGTGGTGCCACCCTGGCTTGCGCTCTGGTGACCGTCATCATCACTATCGGCTTGATGAGCAGTGGTCGCATCGGCTTCAGCTTCTTCCCTACGCCCGAGCCACAGATGCTCCAGGCCAACGTCAGCTTCGTCGCCGGTACTCCGCGGGACACCATGATCCGCTTTATGCGGCATCTAGAGCAGACGCTGGCTGAAACCGAGACCGATATGGGTGGTGACCTGATACTGACTGCGGTCACCCGAGAGGGCCAGGTCATCAGCCAAAATGCCGGTTCCCGTCAGGGTGACAACCTGGGTGCCATGCTGATTGAAATGGTATCACCGGATCACCGTGATGTGCGCAACAAGGCCTTTATTCGCGCCTGGCGCGAGCGTATCAGGCTGGTGCCGGGCATAGATCAATTGAATATTACCGAGCAGGTAGGGGGCCCTCCCGGCAAGGATGTGGACGTACGCCTGACCGGCAGCAACCCGGAACAGCTGAAAACCGCCGCCGAGGCGCTCTCAGTCATGATTGCCTCAATCGAAGGCGTGCTCAGCACTGAAGACGACATGGCCTGGGGCCGTGAGCAACTGGTTTACAGTCTGACACCGTACGGCCAGTCACTGGGCTTGAGTATCCAGAGCGTGGGCCGCCAGCTGCGCGCCGCCTACGATGGCCGCCTGGCGCAAATTTATCAGGAGGATCAGGACGAGATCGAAGTTCGAGTGCAACTGCCACGTAGCGAGCGCGAGAGTCTGGCCAGTCTGAGCGAGCTGAGCATTCGTCTCGACGACGGGCGCTTCGTGCCACTGGGCCAAGTGGTCGAGTTTGGCAACAACCAGGGGTTCGAGTCGCTACGCCATGCCGACGGCATGCTCGCGACCGACGTAACCGCCGATATTGATGCCAGCCAGACCACCGCAGGCCAGGTGCTGAAAAGTATCGCACTCGAATTGCCCGAGCTGGCCAACCAATACAACGTGCGTTACAGCTTTGAGGGCCGCTCAGTCGACCAACAGGAAACGCTGGCCGATATGCGCACCGGGCTGATTATCGGCCTGCTGCTGATGTACACGGTTCTAGTTTGGGTATTTTCTTCCTGGAGCACCCCGCTGATCGTCATGTCCGTTATTCCGCTCGCGCTGGTAGGTGCCGTGTTGGGCCACTGGGTGATGGGGCTGAATCTGACCATACTGTCGCTATTCGGGCTGTTCGGGTTATCCGGCATCGTGGTGAATAACTCGATTATCCTGGTCAGTTTCTATCAGGATCAACGCCGCCTTGGGCTGGCGGTGAACGAGGCCCTGAACGAAGCCGTAGTCCAACGCTTGCGCGCCGTCCTGCTAACCTCGCTGACCACCATTGGCGGCCTGTTACCCCTGTTGTTCGAGACGTCCTTGCAGGCGCAATTCCTCATCCCGATGGCGACCTCCATTGCCTTCGGCCTGGGGTTCTCTACCCTGCTGGTGCTGATAGTGGTGCCAGCCTTGTTGTCATTGTTGGAGGGCTGGAAGGAAAGACGCAACGAACGCCGCGCAGAAGCGCCAGGCTGATGCGCTAAAAAGAAAGCGGCTATCAAGCAGTGGCGTCGAACGTGTCAATTGCAGATGCCGCGATTTGGTCAGACGACGAGATGGCCAGCTCGCTTACACAAGAACGGCTCCCGCAGGAGCCGTTCTTGTGTAGCTTGTAGCTTGTAGCTTGTAGCTTGTAGCCAGAAAGCTTACTTCTTGGCCACTTCCAGCGTCTTGGTGATCGCCGCTACCGCTGAACCAATATTGCTCAACTCTGCCGGCAGGATCATGGTGTTGTTGGTCTGAGCCAGCTTACCGAATTCCTTGACGTATTGTTCAGCCACGCGCAGCGATACGGCCTCCTGGCCGCCCTCAGTATTGATCGCTTCAGCAACGCGGCGCAGGCCCTCGGCGGTAGCCGTGGCGATCAGTTCGATCTCTCGGGCCTTACCTTCAGCTTCGTTAATCTGGCGCTGCTTGTCAGCTTCAGACAGGTTGATGGTTTCCTGCTTCTGACCTTCAGATACATTGATCTTGGCTTCGCGTTCACCTTCAGACTGAGCCACGACCGCGCGACGTTCACGCTCTGCACGCATCTGTTTTCCAGCGCATCAAGGATGGTTGCTGGCAGTTCGATGTCTGCAATCTCGTAACGCAGAACTTTAACGCCCCACGGCTTGGCCGCTTCATCCAGCGCCTGAACTACCTGAACGTTGATGGTTTCGCGCTCTTCAAAGGTCTTGTCCAGATCGATCTTACCCACGACCGAACGCAGTGTGGTCTGCGCCAACTGCATGGAGGCGTAGCGGTAATCGTTGATACCGTAACTGGCCAGCTTGGGGTCAACTACCTGCAGATACAGTACGCCATCAACCACGACCTGAATATTGTCGCGGGTCACACAGGCCTGGCTAGGCACATCAATCGCTTCTTCTTTCAGCGTGTGCTTGTAGGAAACACGATCAACGAACGGAATCAGCAAGTGAAAGCCCGCTTCCAGCGTTTTTGCATACTTACCGAGTCGCTCAACGATAAACGCAGAACGTTGCGGTACGATACGCGCTGTCTTGGCCAGGGTAACAATGACCAGGACAAGAAACGCGAGTGAGAGAATAGTAGCCATTTCCATGTTTTAAAGCTCCGTGGGGTGATTAAGATTTTTCAGGTCGCTGAGCGCTGACCTGCAACACGATACCGCTATGGTTCAATACCCATGCCGTGTCTCCGGCCTTGAGTGACTCATTTGATTCTGCATCCCATTTGGCGCCGTTAAGCTGCACATGACCGATGCCATCAATAAAATCGGTCAGCACGGCAACACGCACGCCCAACAATCCAGCGTCATCCTGATCACGCGCAGCCAGATCAACCTCGCTACCACGCAACCAGCGGTTGAAATGCCGGCGCAGGTACCAAAGCGCGACAACGCTGATCAATGCAAAGAGCACTAACTGATAGGGCAGAGAATCAATCACGCCGAACAGCGTGAGTAGTCCGACTACCAGTGCGCCAATACCAAAGAACACCGCCACCATTGCGGGAATGAAAAATTCTGACAGCAACAGGGCCAGGCCCAGCAACAACCAGAACGCGTAACTCGTCAAATATACAGTCAACATTAGCCTTCCCTGTGTGCAGGGCCTCCTGTACTGCGGCCTGATGGAGAGTACCAGATTGCCTTGGCAAATACCCTGCCAGCGTCACCACCGCAACAGACAGTCCTGCTACAGCGAATCAGCTTTGCTAAGCTGTTCACAAACTAAAGGGAGTTACTCATGCCTCAGTGCTTTATTCGGTTATTTCTTTTCGTCGTATTAGCGTTCAGCGCCAGCCTCACTTCAGCCAAAACACTGCAAGTGGGTATTACCGAAGTACCTCCCTTCGTGATGCAGACCGAACGCGGCGAGTGGGAAGGCATCAGTATTGACCTGTGGCGCGCCGTAGCACGAGAGCAGAACATTGAGTATGAGTGGGTTCCTTTATCGTTTTCCGAACTACTCAGCCAAGTAGAAAGCGGCAAAATAGATGTGGCGGTGGGTGCGCTAACCATGACCGCTGACCGCGAAGCGGCGTTTGACTTCAGCCATCCGTTCTACCAGACCGGGTTGGCCATTGGCGTACCGCGCACCCCAAAGCATGGCATTCTGCAAAGCCTCAAGGCACTCTTCAGCTGGGAGTTTCTCAGTGTCATAGTCGCGCTCGGCCTGCTGCTGTTTGCTGTGGGCATCATTCTCTGGGTCTGCGAGCGGCGAGCTAATCCTGAGCAGTTTGGCGGTAAGGCCAGCGAAGGTATCGGCGCCAGCTTCTGGTGGGCGGCAGTGACCATGACCACTGTCGGCTATGGCGACAAAGCGCCTGTCACTCTGGCGGGTAGGCTGGTGGCGCTGGTATGGATGTTCGCAGGACTGATCATGGTCGCCAGCTTTACCGCCGCGATCACAACCTCGCTGACGGTCAGCAACCTGCAGTATCAGATTGGCGGCCCGCAAGACCTGCCCGGCAGCACCGTAGCGACCATTCCCGATACTGCAAGTGCGCGCTACCTGGAAGACAATCGCGTGGTGCGGCGCGAGTACACCAACCTCACCGATGCCATGCAATCTGTCGTGGATGGCAATACCGACGCCGTCGTATATGACCGACCCCTGATGCAGTTTCGCAATCAACAACTGGGCGATCAGCGGCTGGATCTGGTACCCGGCGTTTTTGAGCAGCAACTCTATGCGCTTGCGCTGCCCTCAGGCAGCCCGTTGCGCGAGTCCGTTAGCGAAGAAATACTGCGTATAACCGAGTCGGACGAATGGCGCTCAATCCAGGCAAATTACCTTAGCGAAACCAATTAAAGAAAGAGATCACCGGAAAACCTGCTTTCCGGTGATCGGCTCACTGCAGCCACCAATTTCGACAAGAAGTGAACTGCAGTTCATCGGATTTCTCCGGTGAATGACAGCGGCGCAGAGCCAGTGACTGAACAGTCATAATCTGCCGACCATAGCGCCGCATAAATGCCCGCCCAAAAACCTTCATAAGCGTCTCAGCGCTGACTATTCTCAGAGACCTCAGGCAAAGATCTGAGTGTCTCAAGACGATACAAACAAAAACAAACACAAGGGATTTCGTCATGTCGAATAAAACCCGACTGAGTGTCGCCTGCGGCCTGATAGCCGCATTGGGTGTCAGCACCCAGGCTCAGGCTTTCTGGTTCAGCTCTTCGCAATACACCAAGACCAAGTACCCCATCGTATTGGCCCACGGCATGCTGGGCTTCGACAGCCTGCTGGGTGTCGATTACTGGTACGGTATTCCCGCCGCGCTGCGCAAGGATGGCGCCACTGTCTACACCACCGAGGTCAGCCAGCTCGACACCTCCGAAGCCCGGGGTGAGCAGCTGCTGGCGCAGGTTGAAGAGATTGTCGCCATCAGCGGCAAGCAGAAGGTCAACCTGGTCGGTCATAGCCACGGCGGCCCCACCGCGCGCTACGTCGCTGCAGTACGTCCTGACCTGGTCGCCTCGATCACCAGCGTAGGTGCACCGCACAAAGGCTCTGCCACAGCTGACTTCCTGCGCCAGATTCCAGAGGGCTCTACCGGTGAGGCGATAGTGGCCGGGCTGACCAATGCCCTGGGTGGCTTTATCAACCTGCTTTCCGGCAGCAGCTCCATGACCCCGCAAAATGCGCTGGGCTCCCTGGAGTCACTCAACTCCGCAGGCGCCGCAAACTTCAACGCACGCTTCCCTGCTGGCATCCCCACCAGCGCCTGTGGTGAAGGCGCCTACAAGGTCAATGGCGTGCGCTACTACTCATGGGGAGGCACAAGCCCGCTGACCAATATGCTCGACGTCTCTGACCTGATCACTGGCGCAGCCTCGCTGACCTTCAATGGCGAAGCCAACGATGGCTTGGTCGGACGCTGCAGTTCGCACATGGGCATGGTTATCCGTGATAACTATCGAATGAACCATCTGGATGAGGTCAATCAGTTTCTGGGCCTCACCAGCCTGTTCGAGACCGACCCGGTCACCGTTTATCGACAACAGGCGAACCGGCTAAAAAACGCCGGCTTGTGAGACAGTCCGCGCGATCACTAAAGGTGTGATCGCGCGGCGACCAGACCAGGTAACAGAGTTAACCCATGAAATTGATCATTTATCTGCCACTACTGGCTGGCGCACTGCTGCTCGGTTGGCAGTTGCTGGCCGAAGATCCCCTTATTGCCAGCGACAAAACACTGACAACAGCGGCGTCCACAGCGACCACTGCGCCGCTGCCGCAAGGCTTGATAACAGAGTCCAACAAGAGCGCAGCCCAGCCAATGCCCAGCTCCCTGCGCGGCACCGAGGTTGACGGCCAATTACAGGTCGATGCACACGGCAACCTGGTCATCAGCGACCAGCTGCGCCATCT
>MDTG01192595.1_pt1 | contig 12454 bp, 11 predicted proteins | sample 811421 | NCBI WGS metagenome assembly MDTG01 (sample SAMN05326645, study PRJNA326480) | marine metagenome | isolation source: seawater | place: Pacific Ocean: South East | collected 2011
AGGATTAATGAGCCATGCTTCAACCACAACAATCTCAAGATTTTTTGAAAGATCTAGAGGAAAAGCTTTAAGCACAATTTGGTTTGGCCTATCTACAGCAGAATTTATTTTACCTGTGCTTATGACTTATTTTTTTCTTATTTATTCTTGGAGAACAGTTTGGCAAGGAATAGCAGTATTAATTATATTATTTTTACCCTTAGTTATCCTAAATACAATTAAATCTATAAATTTGGAGTCTCGAGAAGTAGATAACAATCCTAAACTTAAAAAAACAAAAATTAAAAGTTGGAGAAGGAGAGATGTAATCAAAGATTATAGATTTTATATTGTATCATTAAATATGTTAGCTATGCCGTGGCTGGCTACAGGAATATTTGTTTATCAGTCATTTATTTCAGATTCTAAAATGTGGGCAGTTTACACAATACCCAAAGCATTCATGGTTTATTCAATTACATCTATCATAACACTTTTTATGTCAGGGTTCTTAGTTGATAAATTTACTGGTAGAAAATTAATTTTATATATGAACCTTCCTTTACTCTGCGCGATGTTTGCCTTGTTTGAATTTAATCATGAAATGTCTGCTTATGTTTTTCTAGGGTTAATTGGTATTTCTAATGGCTTAGCTAATATTCTAGGTTCTTCAACTTGGGCAGAAATTTACGGTGTAAAATACATTGGGAGTATTAAGGCTCTCACAACTGCTTTTATGGTTTTTTCTACAGCTTTTGGTACAGCTGTGTTTGGATTATTAATTGATAGCGGCTTCTCTATTGAAAATATTGCCTTTGTTGGCGGAGCCTACATTGTCATTTCTCTAGCTTTATTATTAATATTTAGAAAGACAATAGAACCAATTATACTTTCAAAATAAACTTGATTTATTTAATTTAATTGAATAAATAACAACTATTATGGCTCGAATTACAGTTGAAGACTGTTTAGATAAAATTGACAACCAGTATGATTTAGTTCTGTTAGCAAAAGAGAGAACTACACAACTGAACTCTGGTTCACCGATGCTCGTAGAAGAAGACAACGATAAAAGAACAATTATATCTCTTAGAGAAATAGGTGATGGAAAAGTTGTTGTAAGCGATCTTGAAAAAAGTGCCATTCAAAGACTAAGAAAAGAACCTGATGAAGTTGAAAAATTAGAGGAAGCAGAAGAAGAGGAAAATGACGATTTCGAAAATCTATACAAAGGACAAATTTCAAAAAGCGGTGTTGCTGTACTTCCTTCTAAAAGAACAAGAAGAATACCTGAAACTAAAAAACCTAGTTTAGCAAACGAAGCATTAGAAGAATTAAAATCTGAGCAACCAGAAATTAAAGAAGAAAATTTAGAAACTGAAGAATCACCTCTAGAGTTAAGTGAAGAGGCCCCATCTCAAGAAGAAAATAAATCAGAATAGTTTATGATCAAGACGGTATCAGTAGCACCTATGATGGATTGCACTGATAAACATGAGATATTTTTTTTAAGTCTTATTAGTAAAAATATTCATTTTTATTCTGAAATGATTGTAGCTAATGCAATTATTAGAGGTGATCGCAATAAACTTCTTTCATTTAAAAAAATATCTAATCCAGTTACTTTACAAATTGGCGGATCAAATCCAAATGAACTGGCTGAAGCATGTAAAATTTCAGAAGATTATGGTTATAGTGAAATTAATTTAAATTTAGGGTGTCCTAGTAAGAAAGTTCAAAAAAATAAATTTGGCGCATGTTTAATGCAAGAACCAGAGCTTGTTGCAAGTTGTATTGAAGCTATGGCAAATGCAACAAAGCTACCAGTGACAATTAAAACAAGAATTGGATATGATAAAATTGAAGATTTTGAATTTTTAAAATCATTTATTCAAACTACAAAAGATGCAGGTTCAAAAAAATTTATTATTCATGCAAGAAAAGCTTTGTTAAAAAAATTAAGTCCTAAAGAAAATCTAAATATTCCACCTCTAAAATATGAATTTGTTTATAAACTTAAAGAACATTTTAAAAATGATGAAATTATTATCAATGGTGGAATTAAATCAACAGAAGATATTAAAAATCATTTACTTAAAGTAGATGGCACAATGATTGGTAGAGCTATATATCATTCACCTTATTTTTTAGCCGATATTGAAAAAAATATATTTAATAATGACAATGTCCCAACAAGAAGTGAAGTGATGGAAAAATTAATTCCTTATATTCAAGAAGAAACGGCAAAGGGTGTTCAGCTTAATCATATTATGAGACATACAGTAGGGTTGTTTCATGGACAAAATGGATCAAGAACTTGGAAACAATATCTTTCAAAAAATATGTGTATCAGAGATGCTGATTTGCAAAAAGTAAATCATATAATGGATCAGGTAAGAAAAACAAATCCTGTATATTTGGAAAGATAAAATTGGATATTTTTTTTCAACTCGAAACACTTTATTTAATTTTAATAATGGTAATTACTGCTCTTCCAGCTGGATTTGCAGCTGGTTTATTTGGCATAGGTGGTGGGTTAATTACCGTACCCATTTTATTCTATATTTTTGGTTCGACTGGTATTGAAACTACTTACTTGATGCATCTTGCAGTAGGAACTTCATTTGGAATAATTATTCCAACTTCGATGGTTTCAGTTTTAACTCATCATCAACACCAAGCTGTCGATTTTAATGTGGTAAAAGGTTACGGTGTATTTGTTATCATTGGTGTTATTCTTGGAACAATTTTAGCAGCAGGATTAAAAACCAAGCCTCTAATTTTATTCTTCACTGTTGTCGTTTATGTTCTTGCCTTTTATTTGTTATTCTTAAAAGAGAAAGAGTCAGATCTTTCAATAAAAATGGGACTACCAGCTAAGATTATTTCTGGGATTATCACTGGATTCATTTCAGCACCAATGGGTATAGGAGGAGCGGTAATGAATGTTCCTATATTAAAGTTTTTTGGCTACCCTATAAATAAAGCTATAGGAAGTGCTGCAGCTATTGGTTTTGTAATAGCGTTATTTGGTGCAATAGGTTTCTTAATTTCAGGTAGTTATCTTAATGCCAACCTACCTTTAAGTGTTGGTTTCTTGAACATACCAGCTTTCTTAATATTTTCTCCAATTACAGCCTTTATGGCCAGGTTAGGGGCAAAAGCTAGTCATAGAATTAATAAGAATAAAATGACAAAATATTTTGGATGGTTTTTGATAGTTATTGGAAGTAAGTTTTTGTACGAGTATTTTAATCTTTAAATTTTCTGATCGTATTCGCCAATTTTTCCTGTTTCTCGAAGTAAGTTATCAATAAATTGAAAAATATTTTTCTTTCTCTTATCTGAAGTTGGACTCTCAGTAACTACAACTAACGAAGGTTTATTTGATGAAGCTCTAATTAAACCCCATGAACCATCTTCTAGCGAAAATCTTACGCCGTTAACAGTTAAAATTTCTGTTATTGATTGATTGTCAATTTTTACATTTTGTTTTTTAAAATTTTCAACTTTTTTTACTATTTCATTAACTACTTTATATTTTTCTTCATCTTTACAAAAAGGAGCCATAGTTGGAGTTTGAAATGTCTTAGGGATTTCATTGATAATTTCATTCAGACTTTTATTTTTATTATTCAATAAATGGCAAACTTGAATTGCAGAATTAATACCATCATCGTAACCATAACCTAAAGGCTGATTAAAAAAGAAATGACCACTTTTTTCAAAACCTGCTAAGGCTTTTTCGATATTTACTTTTCTTTTAATATGCGAGTGACCAGTTTTCCAATAGATGGTCTCACATTTATTTTTTAAAAGAACCTCATCTTTGGCGTATAGACCTGTTGATTTTACATCAACTACAAACTTAGAATTTTGATGTTTTGAAGATAAGTTTCTTGCAATAAGTAAACCAATTTTATCTGAATAGATTTCATTTCCTTGATTATCTATTACACCACACCGGTCTCCATCTCCGTCAAAACCAAAACCAATGTCTGCATTATTATCTTTGACTGCTTTAGCAATTGCATGTAGCATTTCTAAATCTTCTGGATTGGGGTTATATTTAGGAAAAGACCAATCCAAATCACAATCTAATTCAACAACTTCACAACCTATTCCTCTTAATATTTCTGGCGCAAAGGCACCTGCTGTACCGTTTCCACAAGCAACCACAGCTTTAATTTTTTTCTCAATTTTATTTTTTTTAATCAAATCATCTGAATAAATTTTTTTAAAGTTTTTAATATCTTTGATAGTGCCATCGCCTTGTATAAATTTTTTGTTAAGAGTTATATTTTTTAATTCATTCATTTCTTCAGGTGCGTGGGTTAATCCTTTTTTGATGCCCATTTTTACTCCCGTCCAACCATTCTCATTATGGCTGGCTGTTACCATAGCAATACCATCGGCGTTTAAATTAAATTGAGAAAAGTAAACCATAGGAGACAATGATAATCCTATATCTTCAACTTGACATCCGGTTGATTTTAAACCTTTTTTTAAAGCTGTTTTAATTTCCTCACTATACGATCTATAATCATGACCAACCATAACTCTTGGGTTATTTTTTTTAGTATTTTGAACAATTTGTGTTCCAAAACCTTTTCCTAGATTCGTTACGCCTTCAAGATCGATATCTTTTTTGTATATCCATCTTGCGTCGTATTCTCTAAAACCGTTTGAATTAATTAGCATCAATTAAATATCCTTTAAAAAGATGTTTATTAACACACTTTTCCACTTGCTAAATTTTTTAAATGTTCGTATAATGTTCTATTGATTTAATACTTATATAGTATATTAACAATAACGTAACACAACATATAGTTGTTTTACATAAATCGATCACAAAATAGGTAATAATATGAATAAAAACGTATCTTTGGCAATTGAAAAAGCTGTGGGTTCTATAGGACAAAAAAACCAAAATGAACAAAAAAATAACGGACCTAAAAAGCCAGACCTTTTTTCTTTATCTGGAGAGACAGAATTATTTCAAAACGAAAAAGGTATTACAATTAAAATTGATCGATCTAGAGATTCAAACCTTACAGATTTTGGTAGGGAAACCCTTAGAGACCGATATCTTGGTCAAAACGAATCTTTTCAAGATTTGTTTGCTCGAGTTGCAAGTGTATACGCTGATGATAATTTACATGCTCAAAGAATTTATAATTATATAAGCAACTTATGGTTTATGCCTGCTACGCCAGTTTTATCAAATGGCGGAACTGAAAGAGGATTACCTATTTCATGTTTTTTAAATGAAGCAAACGACAGCTTAAAAGGTATTACAAATCTATGGGAAGAAAATGTTTGGTTAGCTGCTAGAGGAGGAGGTATAGGTAGTTACTGGGGAAACCTGAGATCTATCGGTGAAAAAATAGGTAAGGTAGGAAAAACTTCAGGTATCATTCCTTTTATTAAAGTTATGGACTCTCTTACGTTGGCAATTAGCCAAGGTTCTCTAAGAAGAGGATCAGCAGCTTGTTATCTGCAAATTGACCACCCGGAAATTGAAGAGTTTATTGAAATGAGAAGACCAACTGGCGGTGACGTAAACAGAAGATCTCTAAACTTACATCATGGCGTTTTAGTTTCAGACGATTTTATGAGAGCTGTTGAGACTGATGGTCAGTGGGCACTTAGAAGTCCTAATGATGGATCTGTGCAATCAACGATATCAGCTAGAAATTTATGGATAAGACTTTTAACGGCCAGAGTAGAAACTGGTGAACCTTATATAATATACATAGACACTGTTAATAGACAAATACCTCAACATCATAAACTTGCAGGTTTAAAAGTTAAAACATCAAATCTTTGCAGCGAAATTACTCTACCTACAGGAATTGATAATGATGGCAAAGAAAGAACAGCGGTATGTTGTCTGTCTTCTTTAAATTTAGACACTTATGATCAGTGGAAAGACAATAACCAATTTATTGAAGACGTGATGAGATTTTTAGATAACGTAATGACAGATTTTATTACTAGAGCTCCGAATGAGTTTGCCAACGCAAAATATTCAGCAATGAGAGAAAGAAGTGTTGGTCTTGGAGTAATGGGTTTGCATTCTTATTTTCAACAAAAAAATATTCCTTTTGGATCTGTGATGAGCAAAGTTTGGAACAAGAAAGTTTTTAAAAATATTCAAGAAAAAGTTGATTCAGCTTCTGTTGTATTAGCAGAAGAGAGAGGTGCTTGTCCTGACGCTGCTGACTATGGAATTAAAGAAAGATTTTCTAACAAGACTGCTATTGCGCCTACTGCCTCAATTTCTATTATTTGTGGCGGTACATCGGCTGGTGTAGAACCTATATCAGGAAACAGCTATACACATAAAACTTTGTCTGGATCTTTTAATGTAAGAAATAAATATTTGAAAAAAGTTTTACAAAAGTACGGAAAAGATGATGAGGAAACTTGGTCAAGTATAACTACAAATCAAGGTTCAGTTTTGCATTTAGATTTTTTAACTTTAGAAGAAAAAGATACATTCAAAACAGCTTTTGAAATAGATCAAAGATGGGTAGTAGAATTAGGTGCAGATAGAACTCCTCATATCTCTCAAGCTCAATCCATTAACGTTTTTGTACCAGCGGATATACATAAAAAAGAATTACACGCCATTCATTTTCAAGCTTGGAAAAAAGGTTTAAAAAGCCTTTATTATTGTAGATCTAAGTCAATACAAAGAGCAGAAGACGTTACTGCTGGAACATCAACTGATGTAACAAAAAACGTATATAAGAAAAAAAATCAATCAAATAACGAAGAAAACAATTATGAGGAGTGTTTATCATGTCAGTAGCCGAAAAAAATAAGTCAGAAATTATTCAACCCAAAAAAATGGGGTTATTAGTAGAGAACCCAGTATATAAGCCTTTTAGATATCCATGGTGCTACGATGCTTGGTTGACACAACAAAGAATTCACTGGTTGCCTGAGGAAGTTCCTTTAGGTGATGACGTTAGAGATTGGCAAAAAAATATTACACCTGCAGAAAAAAATCTTTTAACTCATATATTTAGATTTTTTACTCAAGCAGATGTTGAGGTAAACAATTGTTATTTAAGACATTACACAACTGTTTTTAAGCCGACTGAAGTTTTAATGATGATGACTGCATTTGCTGCTATGGAAACAGTTCACATTGCTGCTTACTCTCATTTACTAGACACCATTGGTATGCCGGAAACAGAATATTCTGCTTTTATGAAATATAAAGAAATGAAAGATAAGTATGATTATATGCAAGGATTTGATGTTACCTCAAAACACAATATTGCAATGACAATGGCAGTTTTTTCTGCTTTTACAGAAGGATTACAATTGTTTGCAAGTTTTGCTATTTTATTAAATTTTCCAAGACATAATAAAATGAAAGGTATGGGTCAAATTGTAACTTGGTCAGTAAGAGATGAAACACTTCATTGTAACTCTATGATTAGATTATTTAAAGATTTTATCAAAGAAGAACCTCAAATTTGGAACGATAAATTAAAAAAAGAAATAGTTGATGCTTGTAAAACAATCGTTGAACATGAAGATGCATTTATTGATTTAGCTTTTCAAATGGGACCATTACCAGGGTTAACAGCTGATGATGTTAAAAAGTATATTAGATTCATTGGAAATAGAAGACTTGAACAATTAGGTCTTAAACCAATATATGATGTAAAGAAAAATCCTCTTGTATGGTTAGACACAATGTTAAATGGTGTAGAACATATGAACTTCTTTGAAGGGAGAGCGACAGAATACTCTAAAGCATCAACTCAAGGAACTTGGGGCGAAGTATTCGCTTAGTTCTTGGATTTAAAATATAAATCGTACTGGAGAAAATCTGGCCTTAAGGGTAAATGGGGCGATATTTATTTAAAGATATTAAATAAATATAAACCAAAAAATTTTTTAGAAATAGGAGTTTTTTGTGGAGTCACATCAAGAAATACTTGTGACTATCTAAATAATATTCATAAGAATAATTTTAGTTTTATTGGAATAGATTTATTTGGTTTAGGCAAAGAAACAGGTACAAACGAGATAGAACCTGAATTTTTAAAAGATCAAAAATTTTCAAATCCTTTAAAAAATTTTTATTATAATATTATTTTAAAAGAAAAACTAAATTCAATAAAAAGCGTAAGTAAATTATTAAATAAATATAAGAATAATGTTAAACTAGTGCAAGGGGATACAAATAAAATATTAAATACTTTGGATTTGAAAGAAGTAGATTTTGCTTTTATCGACGGTGGACACAGTTACAAAACTGTTATTAGTGACTTAAATACCATTTATGAGAATATTAAAGGAAAAAATAAAGTACTATTGTGCGATGATTATGGAAATCAGAGTTATATTTCTGAAGTAAAAAAAGCCATTGATGACTTTGTAAAAAATAAAAATCTTAAACTGAACGTTATAGAAGAGAGATTTGCTGAAATAATTACTTAAATTATGAAAAAGTTTTTTCTTGTATTTTTAATTTGGTTTATATCTGTAATCTTTTCAATTGTATGGACTTTTGAAAACCCTGAAAAAGTTGAAAAAATTAAAAGTTTTTTTAAAAAAAATCAAAAAACTTCAATTTCTTCAATTGATAGTGAAACAAAAATAATCACAGCAAATTCTTATGACGTAAAGCTAAAGCAAGTTATTTCATTAAAAGAAAAAACTGCCTTTATCATACATAATAATAAAAAAGATAATTTTGATATAAAAAATTTAGAAATCTATACTCAAAAAGGAAGTTTAATTAAAAATTTAAAGCCCAAAAAAATTACTCTCCCAAATCATTTTACGCTACAAAGAAATGGTGGAATTAAAACTATTATTTCAATAGACAATAAAAAAATTGCGTTAATATCTTCCAATGAAAAAAAATGTTTTTTTGCTTCTTTGATATTATTAGAAAATACTCAAGAACTCTTTAGGACAAATTGTTTGCCTGAAAAACCGAAAAATAATGATTTTAATGGCCTGGGTAGTAGCAATGTTCATTATAAAGATAAAATTTTATTAAGTTTAGGAACACCTGAAAAACATTCAAGTAAAAATAGTTTGCTTGCTCAAGATAATAACTCCAAATTTGGAAAAATTTTAGAAATAGATAAAAAAGAATTAAACGATAAAATAAATGATAATTCAAAAAAACTTAAATTAAATATTTTTTCTAAAGGCCATAGAGTTCCCCAAGGTTTAACCGTATTAAATGGAAATGTTTTTAATGTAGAACACGGGCCTAAAGGTGGGGATGAACTCAATTTGGTTTTAAAAGATAAAAATTATGGATGGCCTAAAGTTTCTTATGGTACAAATTATTTAAGAAATAATGGAGGTGATGGTTCTGCTTATTCTATTAATCACGAAAAAAATGGATTTGAAGAGCCTGTATTTGCTTTTGTACCATCAATTGGCATCTCAAGTTTGAATAAATGTCCAAAAATATTAAAAAATTACTATAAAAAACCTTGCCTAATTGCTCTCTCCTTATATGGAAACAATTTAAGAAAAGGTTATTCAATAGTAGTTTTTTTGCTTAACAATAAGATGAATAAAGTAGATTCATTAGAAAAAATTTCATTTGACGATCTGGTTTTGAGACATTTTGTGACGGATAGAGAAAATGTTATTTACGAAGATAAAGAAGGAAATATTTATCTTTCTGCTGATAAAAAGGGTATTTTTAAAGTTAGCTTCGTTAACTTTAGATAAATTATTATTTTTTAAAATAATATGAATTAAAACATTTATCAATTTCATTAAAATTATTTTTTCTTAATATAGAAAATAAATTTGCTATTTTCTTTTGGTTAAATATATTATTGTGTAATTCGAAAATAAGGTATTTAATATTTTTAATTTTTGATATATTTTTAATAAAATATTCTTCAACTCCTTCACCGTCAATTATTAAGGTATTATAATTTGAAATATTTTTTAATTCATTAAAACTTTTATTTTTAATTTTCAATATCTTTTTTGTTTTAATATATTTAGAAGTGCCGATAAAGCTTTCATTTAAGAAAAAATTTTCATATTTTTTCTTTTTACTGCCAATAATTAAATTGTCCATAATTAATTGATATTTACATTTATTGTTTGATAAGTTTATTTTTAAATTTTTTATAATTTTTTTATTAACTTCTGAAACTATAATTTTATTTCTACTTTTTTTGAATGTTAAAATTGGAATAAATCCAATTCCACCACCTATTATTATACAACGATTTTTTTTATCTATATATTTTTCGACAAGGAACCTGTCATTATATTCATAAGTATTAAATAAAAAACCAGAATAATGAGAAAGAGGTATATTATCAATGTTAAGTTGTAATTTTATCTTTTTATACTTAAAGTACTTAAATATATACTTTTGAACAAAACCAAAAAAAATATTATGATGTATTAGATAATAAAGAGGAAATATTATAATTTTTGTATATTTAGAAAAAACGACCATAAATTTAAATTAATAAAAATTGATAATATTATAAGAAATTAAAATAACAATTAAATAATGAGACAAATAGAAAAAATTGCAAAAAAACTTAGTATAGCCTTTATCAAAAATAAAGTTATAGCTCCAATACCTGTAAAATTTTCAAAAAATATTAATTTCGCTAATAAATTAAGAAAATTAAGTGAAAGTTATATTAAAAAACCAATTTTAGGATATAAAGCTGGAGGTACTTCAATTCCACTATTAAAAAAACTTGGAGAAAAAGAGCCTTTTTACGCGTCAGTATTTTCTCAAAATATTTTAACTAATGGTAAAAGTGTTAAAATTAATAAATATACATTAGGGATGGAACTCGAAGTTTGTTATTTAATAAAAAAATCTTTTTTTAAATCAAAAAAAAAACTTTCTTTAACAAATATAGAAAAACACATATCTCACATTTTGGTTTGTATTGAAATTCTTGGATATAGGCAAAGAAAAAAAGGCATCAAATATCTAGGAGATGTATGTAGTGACTTCGGTGGAAATATTAAATTCTTAATTGGATCTAAAAAAAAATATAAAAAAATATCTGTAAATAATTTAAAAACTAAACTATATAATAAAAAGACAAAAAATTTAATCATAGGTAATACAAATACAGTTTATAAAAATCCTTTAAATTCTCTTTTTTTTGTCTTAAAGAAGTTAGCTAAAGACAAAGTAAATTTGCATAAAAACTTTTATGTTTTTACCGGTTCAACTGTTGGTATAGTTCCAATACTAAAAAAAGGTTTATACACAGGAACGATTGATAAATTAGGTTCTGTAAGTGTAAAAATTAGATAAAATATAACTTTTTTACCTGTTGATAACTTTCTCCTTTAGATGTTTAATGAATCTTAAATGAATTTAAATCCTTTAAAACTTAAAGTCCTAAATAGTTCAAAAATAATTGTCCCAATTAAACCAAAATTTTCAAAAAAAGCTAATATTTATTTTCTCTCAAAAAAGAAAGTTCAAGAGGAAAGAATAAAAACTAGATTTACAAAGAAAATTTCAATTTCAGCTTTCATTTTTCTAATAATAGCTGGGTATTTTTACACAAACTAATTAGTAAATTTCTTTTTTTATAAAGTCTCCTTATCAAGTTAATAATATATAATAATAATTGGTGGAGATATGTCGAATATAGACAAACTATATAAAAACATACCCTTAATTTTACCTAAATATATATTCTCAAAAAAAGTAAAAACTAAAATTTTAAAAAAAAAACGTGGAGATTCTAGCGTTGTTAGAGGAGCTGCTTGGTTGTGGAATAATTTATCTTGGTGAAGTGGGCTAACAATTACTCCTCAAATTTTAACAACCCTTAAAAGAACCTGCTATATTCTTTAATAAATCAAAATATAAATCTTTTCCTTTATCAAGATTTGCACCTAAAGGATCTAGAATACCAGTTTTGACGCTAGTATCCTTTGCTATTGATTTTATTATTGATGGATTGAATTGAGGTTCTGAAAAAAGACAATTAACTTTTTTATGTTCGATTACTTCTCTAATTTCAGATAATTGTTCAGCTCCAGGCATAACATCTGTATTTACCGTTAAAGCTCCAAGAACTTGTATATCAAATCGATTTTCAAAATATTGATAAGCATCATGAAAAACTACAAATCTCAAATCTTTACTGAGATTATTTTTTATATTTTTAATTAATTTATCTATGTCAGCTAATGCTTTTTTAGAATTGGATTTATAAACTGAACTGTTATTGGTGTCTAATTTAATTAACTGATTTGTAATTTCTCCAATTATTATTTTTGCATTAATTGGGTCTAACCAAACATGTGGATCATATTCGCCATGGTTGTGTCCTTTGTGATCATCATGTTCTTTATGATCATCGTGCTCTTTATGATCATCATGTTCTTTATGATCATCGTGCTCTTTATGATCATCGTGCTCTTTGTGATCATCGTGTTCTTTGTGATCATCGTGCTCTTTGTGATC
>MDTG01206136.1_pt1 | contig 12454 bp, 12 predicted proteins | sample 811421 | NCBI WGS metagenome assembly MDTG01 (sample SAMN05326645, study PRJNA326480) | marine metagenome | isolation source: seawater | place: Pacific Ocean: South East | collected 2011
TATTTTTTATTTTTTTGTTTTTCAAAAACTGGTATTACAGAACCTCTTGACCTAAATACATTTCCATATCTAACGACTGAAGCTTTAAGTTTTTTTCCTGAATATAAATTTGAACTAATAAAAAGTTTATCACTACATAACTTAGTTGCTCCATAAAGATTAATTGGCGCAGCTGCTTTGTCTGTCGATAAAGCAAGAATTTTCTTTACTTTATTTGAAATGGAAGCTTCAATTATATTTTGCGCTCCAACGATATTTGTGCTGATAAATTCTGTTGGATTGTATTCACCAACATCAACCTGCTTCAGAGCTGCAGCATGTACAATTATATCAATATTTGAAAATGCTCTATCTAATCTATTTTTATCTCTTACGTCTCCAATAAAATACCTAAGATTAGGATATTTCGATGTATTAAATCTTTTTTTCATTTCAAATTGTTTGAATTCATCACGACTAAATATAATTATTTTTTTTTTTACTTTTGCTGTATCCAGTAAATATTTTAAAAATTCTTGGCCAAAACTTCCTGTCCCACCTGTTATTAGAAATGATGATTTATTAATCATAAATTAAATTAATTATTCTTTATTTTTTTTATAAAATTACTTAATGATAAATTGTTTTCATCATACACCATTATTTTGTTCAAATATTGTTCAAACAACCCGTTCCACACATTTATATCTGAATTTAGGATGAAATTTCCGATTCTCTCAAATTCATTAACATCATTTTTTGAGGTCCAACAAGGTCCCTCACTAATTTTTAGATTTGGCCAACAAAAAGAATGGCCTTGAGTTTGATCTAAAAAATTTCCTCTAATTGGAAAAGCTAATATTTTATTTTTTCTAGAAAAAGACTCATATCCAACAGTGCTCTCTATAAATGCAGTATATTCAGAATTATCACAAAGTTGATAAGTTGAACAATCATCTTCTTTTTTTATCAGATTAAAATTAATTTTATTTTTTATTATTGATGAAAAAAAATTATATTCATCTTTAAATTTAGATGAACCGTTCGATGCAATATCAAATTCAAATTTATTTTTAATACAGAAATTTACTAAAAATTCTACTACAATTTTTTCTGCCCTATAAAAATTTTTCCCGGAGAAAGTTTTATTTGTTTTTAAATCAAAAAATCCATTATCAAATATATTTTTATTAAATTGGGAAATAAATAATATATTCCTTTTTTTTTTATTAGCTATTCTTTTGCATTTATTATTCTTAATTGAACCAATTACAATGTTTTTAGAATTTATATATTCAAGGTACTTTTTTCCTATGGAGTCATTCATTGTAAGTAAGTAATCACAACCTAAATCTTTTTCTTTTTTATTAAATAGATTGAAAATGTCACCTACAATAGTTCTCATACCATTTTGAATTGAAACTGAAATAATGTTTCTCTGTTTAAAAAAATTATACATTTCATAAAATTGATAATAGTTATCTGTAAAATTTACAATAATTGATGGTTTGATTTCAATAATATAGTTCTTTAGATAATTCTTTTTTATTTCTTTGAAACCACTTTTAAAAAATGTTTTAAATAATATTATGACATTTAATTTTTCTGACATCAAAAATAAAGGGCTAAAATTATCGAATACTTTTAAATCCTTCAAATTTAAATAAGAATTCTTACCAAAAAAAATAAAATTTTTTTTATAAGGTATGCTGAAATCTAGATTAAATAAAATCTTAATTATTTTCATCAAGATAACTCTTCAATAATTCTAAACCTTTTAAACCACTTTTTTCTGGATGAAATTGAAAGCCAGTTATATTATCATTATTTACAATAGACGGTATAGAAATATTAAAATATTTTGTAGTAGCTAATATATGCTGATTATTTTTTGGATTGGCATAGTATGAATGGATAAAATACATGTCGTCCTTTTTATTTAATTTTAAAAAAAATTTTTTCTTTAATGTCAGTTTTTCAAAAGATGCCCATCCAATATGAGGCACTTTTGCATCATCATCTCTCAAATTTTTTTTTAAATCTACAATTTTTCCATCTATAAGGCCTAGTCCTTTAATTTTTTTTTTACTTTCTTCGCTACTATTAAAAAACAACTGCATTCCTAAACAAATGCCCAATAGGTTATTTCCTTTTTTTACAGTATTTATAATATTTTCTTTTAATTTTTTCTTTTCAATATTTTCCATTCCATTTTCAAAAGATCCAACACCTGGTAGAATTAAAATTTTTGCATTTTCAATTTCTTTTTTTGAGTCTGATATTTTTGAATCATAACCTACAGCTTCGATTGCTCTTTTAAGACTTAAAAGATTTCCCAGTCCATAATCAATTATAATTACTTTATTTCTCACTTCTTACTTTAACTTTTAATTTTTTAACAATATATTTCTTTATATCTTTAATAGATAACTTTTCATAATGTAGCACTGATGCTAAAGCAATTCCGCTAGGTTTAAGTTTAACCAAATTTTTTAGATCTTCTAGTTTTCCCATACCTCCACTTACCACGACTGGAATGTTAACTTCTCTCATAATCTCTTTTAACAATTTGATATCAAATCCTTTTTGTGTACCTTCTTGATCTATAGAAGTAATCAAAATTTCTCCAGCTCCCAATATTTCTGCTTTTTTAGCCCATTTTATTGCATCTAATCCAGTAGGCTCTCTTCCGTTTTTTGTAAATGCAAACCATTTATTAACTTTTTTTTTTGCTTCAATAGATACTACTACAGTAGATTTTCCATAAATTTTTGAAAGTTTAGTTATTAAATCAGGGTTTTTTATTGCTGCAGTATTTAAAAAAATTTTATCAGCACCATTTCTTAATAATAGTTTTGCGTCATTTACAGAACGTATTCCCCCACCAACACAAATAGGCACAAAAACATTTTGTGCTATATAATTTATAACTTTTAAAATTGAGTCTCTATCATAAAGACTGGCAACCACATCTGAAATTAAAATTTCATCAATTCCTTGATTATAATATTTTAGTGCAAATTGATTTGGGTTTCCTATTCTTCTTAAACCCTCAAGATGAATACCCTTAATTAAATTTTCATTTTTTACATCTAATCTTGAGATGATTCTTAATTTATTCATTATCAATAGTAAATTTATTTTCTAATTTTCCACTTATTGTTTTCTTTATACCAAATATGGGGAGATCTAAATTGATCACATAATGAATTAAAATAGTTTCTATCCATCTTGTTTCTTTCAAAAACTTTTGAAATATCTCCATAATCATCTTGACTAATTGTTAGATATTCAAAAATTTCTTTTTCAAATCTTATCGGATATTCCCCATCATACTTTTTAACTAAATTTAACCCTTCTTCTTTTGTTATTTCTTTATTTCTAATCTCCTGAGAAGAGTCATAAGTAGCTCTACCAATGCCAAATTTAATAAAGGTTGTATACCAATGAAGATCATCCATTTTATCATCAAGAGATGCATATTTACTGTAAGTACCAACATTTCTTTCTGGCGAAACTTCAAAGCCACCCTTTTGAGATGCATAATAATAACATTCTTGAGGATGCCAAGGAATATAGAAACCTAAATACTGAACATTCAATTTTTTTCCTATTTCTTTTCTTTTTAAGGGTAAATACGGATAAAGATCGTTTTTACTTAATTTAAATTTTTTTTTCTAAATCAGAGATTTTTAAACCAGATATAAAAATATTTTGGTGATTTTTTGTTGTAAAATAATTAATATTTTTTGTTGGAACTTCATTTTCTGAGGACTTGTTTCCATATTCTGAGGGGTTCTCTCCATAAAAAATTAAATTTATACCTAGCTGACTTGCAATCTTTGGAGGAAAGTACATTTGTCCCATTATAAAAGGTTGAAATGGATGCAAGAGGTTCTCTAAAGAAAGTCTTGTCAATAATCTTTGCACTTTTATGTTTGGTGTAAATAGATAATTTGAAAACCCACTACCTAACCAAGAATAAAAGTTTTTTCTTCCCCAATCAGTGTACAAGTGTGGTGATGCTGTAACAGTTAATGGATTCATGCCATATTCTTCTTTTAATTTTAATGCAGCATAAAAGCTGTCTTTTCCACCCGAGCCTGGAACAACACAATCAAATTCGCCATTTTTTTTTCTATATTTATCACATAATTTCTTTAAAAGTTTTTCTCTTTTATCCCAATCAATATTTTTTTTCTTTTCTTGAATTTTACAAGCACTGCAAATTTCATCTGCTTGTATTTTTAAAGTTGGTTTTTTTTTATTTATATTATGTTTATATTCTTGTTCTGAGTTTGGTTTTTGATTAGTATATGTACATCGTTTGCAAAATAATATTTTTTTTGGAAGACCATAAAAATTTTGAGGTGAACTAGCTTCCTTACTATAAATTTTCAAATCAATTTTTTTAGGTTTTTTAATTAAATACATAATTTTACCAGCAAGATAATCCACCATCTATTAATATATTTTGACCAGTAATAAACGAAGATTCAGATGAAGAAAGTAAGATTATTGTACCTTTTAAGTCATTTATTTCTCCCATTCTGTTAAGAGGAACATTTGATGAGTAATTTTTTTTGAATTTTAATGAATGATTTTGATTTATTCCACCGGGGCTTATACAGTTTACTCGAATATTATATTTTCCAAGGTAAGAGGATAAGTATTTTGTTAATCCATATAAGCCAAATTTATTTACAGAATAAACTGCAGGTGAGCTGATTTTCTTTCCTTTAAAAAAAGAATTCTTATAAATTTCAAAATTGGGTGCTACATGGCTATAAATTGATCCAATCTGTATTATTGATCCAGATTTATTTTTAATCATTTCTTTTGAAATATGTTTTGTAATTAAAAAAGTTCCATCATTATTTACTTTAGAAATTTGGGTCCAGTCTTTTAAATTAAAATCTTCAAATGATTTATAAAAGTTTTTTAGTTTTTTTGCCCTAAAAGTCGCATTATTTATTAATACATCAATTTTATTGAATTTTTTGATAATTTTTTTTATTGTTTTTATTATTTCATTTTCATTTAAAATATTACATTTTAATAAATAGAGTTTATTTTTATCTAGTTTTGAGTTTTCTATTAACTTTTTTAAATTATTCAAACTTTTTTTATTTATATCAATAGCAACAACATCTGCACCAAAAGATATTAAGGTCTCACAAAAATTTCTACCTAGAAATCCACCTGCACCTGTCACAACAACAACTTTATTTTTTAAATTAAACATTTAGTATTTCTCGATAGTGGTGAATATTTGATATTTTGCCTACTCTAAGAGTATTCATTACATTTAAAGTATCTTTAAATTTAATGGGATTTTTTTTTGTTTTAATCATTTTTTCAAATTTTTTGAGAGTGTTATAAAAAGACTCAAAATTATCATTAATGTTAAAATGAGCATTACCCCTTTTTCCATAAAAACTAATTTTAAAAATTTTCTTTACTTTTCCTAAACACTTAAGATAAATAGGAATATTAGTATTTGAGATAATTTTGTAAAAATTTTTATTTTTTGAAATCTTGATAATTTTTTTAAAATTAATTCTCATTATTTCATTTATAATTTCAAGCATATGAACACCATATTTTTCAAGATCATTTACGACAAACATTTGAATAGAATTTATTTTTCCAATTTTTTGAAATAATAATTTTTTATTTTTTATTTTTTGAGAGTATCGAAGTCCAGAGCAACTCATTAAAATTCCTCTTTTTATGTATGGTTTAAAAAAATTTAAATCTTTTTTTTCTAATGATAGAGGTTTATCAATAAAAGTTGGGATATTTCTTTTTAAAAATGGTAAAGATAATTTTTTATGTGATTTCCAATCATCCCTTGCGATAATTACTCCATCAATCTCATTTAGCATTTCGCTTGGCTTGATACAAATTGTTTGAATTAAGCAAGACTTAGCTATATTTTTCGTAAGTTTTAAATTTTGTGTCCAAATATGAGTGATTTTCATTTTTTTAAAACCTAAATCTTTTTTATTTTTTTTTAAGTAATTGTAAATAAATGGCCATTTGGCATTATTTTTAAAATATAAATCATTAATTCCATTAATAATTCCTGAAAAAGAATATGGGTGACCATTCAATCTTGAATACCCAATCATACCTAATTTAATCATCTAACACTCCAACCACCATCGACACATATATTTTGTCCATTAATATAATCGCCTCCCTCACTGCATAGCAAAACTATCACACCACTTAAATCTTTTGGATAACCAATTCTTCCTAACACAGATTTTTTTTTTAATTCTTTTATAAACTTTGGAGATTTTTTTATAGTAAGTGGAAATGGAAATGCGCCTGGGCTAATACAATTAACATTTATATTAAATGGTGACAAATAACTTGCTAAGTATTTAGTAAGCTGGATTATACCAGCTTTAGCAGCACCATAACTTGGTGGATTAGATAAATTTTTATTTGAATAGATTCTATAATCAGGGGCAACATGGCCATACATAGACGCAATATTAACTATTTTTCCTTTTGTTGACTTCAATAAAGGTAACAATTTTTTTGTTATTTTAAATGTAGCAGACAACGATATATTTATATCATGATCCCAATCTCTATTATTTATACTTTCAAGAGTATTTTTTTTTCCGTTCCATGCACAATTAACTAAGATATCAAGTTTTGAATTACATTCTTTTTTTAAATTTTTATAAAATAAATTAATTGATTTAGAATTTGAAATATCTAATTTTAAATATTTAATCTGTTTTTTTTTGTTAAATTTCACTTTCAACTTTTTCATATTTTTATTAAAATTTTTATCATTTCTACTTGCAATTATTACTTTTGCACCCATTAAACAAAGTGCTTTTGACATCTCAAAACCTAAATATCCTGCTCCCCCAATAACAAGAGCTGTTTTCTTTTTTAAACTGAAAAAATTATTATTAAATTCTTTTGGCATTTTTAAATAAAAGTTTTGAAATTAAATAATCTTTTTTGTTATCAATATCGATTAAAATATCATTGTCATTACAGATAAAAGCATGAGATTTACCAAACAAAAGGTTTTTGACAGCTGGTTTAAAATTCTTTGTTGAAAAAGCATATACGGAACCATTAAGCTGAAACGCTTTCTCAAAAGATTGTTTATTTTTCCATGGAATTATATTTTTAAAATACGTAATTGGTATATTTTTTTTAATTTTCCATCCTCTATTTGGATTTAATAGTGCACTACTAAAAGTTGCAATAGAGTCAAGTTTTTTATTAATTAATATTTTTAAACAATTTTTTAAATGATTAATTTTTCTAAATGGACATGTTGGTTCTAATAAAACTACCACATCAAAAAAAATTTTTTTCTTTTTATAATTATTTAATATTTCGTGAATAGAGTCAGCAACTAGAGACTTATCGGTACTATTTTTTTTTAATCTTTTAATAACATTTATTTTATTTTTTAATCCAATATTTAAAATTTTATTTGAGTCGGAACTTAAAATAATACTGTTGAATTTTTTCGATCTTTTTGCAAAGCGAATTGCATGTTCAAGTAATGAGTATTTTCCAAGTTTAAGTAAATTTTTGTCTTTAATAGATTTACTTCCACTTCTTGCTGGTATTATACATAAAATTTTTTTTTTAATCATTTATAAATTTTTTTGCTGAAAAATAGTGTTCAGGGGTTCCAACATCAATCCATCTTTCATGAATTGGATATGCTAAAACTTTAAGTTTTTTTTGTTTAATTTTTTTAAATAATTGCATCATAGAAATTTCTTTATTGTATTTGAGTAACTTTAAAATTTTAGGATGAAATGCATATACACCTGTATTAATATATGACTTGTAGATAGGTTTTTCAAAATAATCAATTATCTCATTTCCAATAGTTTTGATTTCTCCATAGGGGTTTCTAATTTCATATGATCTGATTGCCATTGTAGCAACAGATTTATTTTTAATATGGAATTTTAATAAATCATTATAATTTATATCTGTAATAACGTCTCCATTAGTTACAATAAAATTTTTTTTAAGAATCTTTTTCATAAGACTTAATGAACCAGCAGTACCTAACTTTTTATTTTCTTTTATATATCTAATTTTAGTATTTAATGATTTTCCATTTCCAATTACTTTTTTTATTAATGTTCCTAAATGATTGATTGATAATATAAAATCATTATATCCATTAAGTTTTGCTCGATCGATAATATGTTCAATTATTGGTTTTCCAGCTACTTTCAAAAGTGTTTTAGGTAAAAATTTTGTATATGGCATTAATCTTTTTCCTTTGCCACCTACCATAATGACCATTGAGTTTAAAACTTGATTTTTATTTATTGGTTTATCCTCAAAAAGAAATTTTAAATCAATCAATCTTTTATTTTTATCGATTATTGGTATTGAGTTAATATCATTTGTTATCATGGTGTTTGTGAGTTCTTTGATTGAAACTGATGAATCACAAACTATAGCATTCTTATTTAAAATTTTTTGAATAGAAGCCTTCAAGGAAATTCCTTGCAAAATTCCTCTTCTTATATCTCCATCAGTAATGGTTCCTATGAATTTGTTATTTTTGGTCACCAATACAATTTTCATTCCAGACTCATCTAAATTCTTTACTGCATCTTGGATGGTGTTATTTGGTTTTAAAATTAGTTTTTTAAAGTTTTTCATCTTAAGTTTTTAAATCATAGAATTTTTTTTTTAAAATATTTTTATAATTCATGTTTTCTAATATTTTTAAAGATTTAAAGCTTGTATTTCCATTATCATAAGGATTTTTAGCGTTTTTTATTTTTAGTAAAAATTTTTTTGATCTTGCTTTTTTTATTCCAATAAAAATAGATTTCAAATTATTTTTACAGTCTATTATAGATAAAGATTTTTCCCTACCACCTTGACGTGATCCAATATTCACTGTTGGTTTTTTAAATGATGGAAATTCTAAAATTCCAGTTGAAGAGTTTCCTATAACAAAGTCACAATAACTCAATATAGAGTAAAAATCACTCCCAAAAGATTTTATTAAAAATCTATTATTTTTATCTTTATTAACGAAATGTTTAATTTCAGATATAATCTTTCTATATCCAATATCTGCATTAGGATAAGTAAAAATAATTTTTAAATTATTAATTTTTTGAAGAGCTTGAAGCATAGGTTTAATCTGATTTTTAGTTTCTATTTTACTTAGTGTTTCTGGATGAAAAGTAGCCACACAAAATGAATTTGACACTTCGATATTATATTTTTTTTCAAGTAATCTTAGTGGAGATCTTTTGTATCTCTTAATATTTTCGCTACCAAGTCCACCAATATTGAAAACATATTTAGGGTTTTCCCCCATTTGAATTATTCTATCTTTGTATTTTTTCGTTGCCGCAAAATGAATATGGGATAATTTTGTTACACTATTACGAATAACATCATCCATGACTCCAAGTGTTTGTTCTCCTCCTTGAAAATGACAAATAGGGATTTTAAGTAAAGTAGCTGCGTAACAAGAACTAATTAATTCATATCTATCACCAAGAATAATTAACATGTCAGATTTATTTTTTTTAAATATTTTGCAAAATTTATATATTCCATCTCCAATAGATTTAGCAATAGAGAGGGGACTATCATCACCTATTAAATATTTTAATTTTTTAAAATTTTTAAAACCATCTTTTTTAATCTCTATAATTGAATTTCCAAATTCTTTTTCTAGGTGAGTTCCAGTAACAATTAACTGTAATTTAAATTTTTTGCTTTTGCTTAAATTTTGTATAAAATTTTTTAATAAGCCATACTCAGCCCTTGTTGACGTAACGAGTGATACTTTTATCATATTACTTTTATTTTTTAAGATATTGATCAATTATATATAAATTATTTTGTTTATAATGTGTTCTATATTTTGATAAATCATATAATATTATTAAATTATTTTTTAACTTCAGTTTTTTTTAATAGCTGATTTTTTTGATAGTTATTTTTTGATTTTTTTCCAATAAGTCTTTTTATTAACATAGGAGAAATCCCTACTCCTGGTCTTTTTGTTGTAAGATTTTTAAAATTAAAATTTTCTCCTTTCGAAATATTTAATTTTGCAACAATTGATTTTCTTGCTACTTTTATGTTCTTTTTTTCACTTTTTGTTGGTTGTTTAATCTCACTACCAAATGTTTTTTCTGTAGTTTTAATAAGATCAATCATCTTTTTAAAATCTTTTATTTCAATACTTGCTTTATGATCAGGTCCACTCATTTTTTTACTCAACGTTACGTGTTTTTCAATAATTTCTGCACCCTTACATACTGCAAGAGATGGGATGATAAAACTATCTGTGTGGTCAGAAAATCCAACTCTTAATTTATATTTTTCTCTCAAAGTTTTGATTACATTTAAATTAACATCTGAGTAGTCTGTGGGATAATCAGTATTACATTGTAATAAAGCTATTTCCTTTTTTTTAATCTTTTCTGATGTTAAAATTTTGATTGCTTGAGATATTTCATTGATGTTCGACATTCCAGTTGAAAGTATAATTTTCACTTTCATTTTTGATATTGATTTAAGAAGAGGATAGTTTGTTATTTCTCCTGATGGAATTTTTAAAAGATTGAGATTTAATTTTTTGATAATCTTTAAACTTTCAACATCGAAAACTGATAACAAGAATGATGTTTTACATTTTTTTGCATATTTTTTTAATTGAATTATTTTATTTTCATTCAGAGTATATTTTTGTAACATTTTTTTTTGGCTAATCTTCTTTTTTTTTAGATTTTTAAACTGGTATCCAGCTAAACCTGCATCTGGTGTTACTAATTTGTCTGGATTAAATAGTTGAAATTTAACAAATTGAGTTCCAGCCTCTGCTGTTTTTTTTATTAATTTTTTTGCAATTTCTATAGATCCATTATGATTTACACCAATCTCTGCAATAATTACTGTTTTCATTTTAGTACTAAACCTTTAAATAATTTTATATTAGTTTTCCACTTTAATATTCTTATTGCACCATCTAAGGTATTAACGTCAAAATATTTATCCTTAAAATTTATTATTTGGCCGATTTTATACTCGTGATTATCTTTTTTTTTATCTAGTATTTCAGATTTAATAAAAAAAATTTTATTTTTTCCCTTTTTAAACTGAGCATTAGGTCCTGGAAAAGTAAGAGCTCTAATAAAATTATTTAAATATTTTTTTTTATTATTGAAGTCAATTATTTCATCACCTTTGACTCTTTTTTTACAGTAAAAACCTCGTCCTAATTTTTTTTGAGAAATAATTTTTAATTTTGGTTTTTTATAAATCTTAATTAAACTTGAAATTAATAAATTTGGGCACTCTTTATAACACTTATTTAGAAGTGTATTGTAATCATCATTTTTAAAAATTTTTATTTTTTTTTTGAGATACTATTTTTCCTGTATCTATTTTATTATCAATAAAATGAACTGTTATTCCTAATTCTTTTTCTCCATTAATTATTGCCCAATTAATAACATTTCTACCTCTATATTTTGGTAACATTCCAGCGTGACAATTCACGGGGGGATATCTATTCATATTAATAATTCTTTTATCAAATATTTGATCATAGGACATTGAAACTAGAATGTCTGTTTTAAAAGAATTTATTTTCTTAAAAGCAAAATCAGATTTTATTTTTTTAAATTTAAAAAAAGGAATTTTTTTTTTTAATGCGAAATTCTTGATATTTTGATCAATTTTCGTTCTCCCACACACATATTTAATAAAAAATCTTTTATCTTTTTCTATTTTTTTTAAAAAATTAAAACCCCAAACACCGTCTGCAAAAATTCCTAAATTCATCTTTTAAAATTAAAATATTTATATAAATATGCGCTACTAGGTAAATTTATAATCCTTTTTGCTATATTAAGTGATGTATTTGAATTCATTGCTGGATACTTTTTTAAATATTTTGTTTTAGTCATTGGTTCCCAAACAGGTCTAGCTTCAATATTTCTTTTTATCAAAAATTTGATAATACTTTCATGATATTTAATATATTTTTTTTTCAAAATTATAGTAACTAGCCAATGATTTGGAGATGAATCTTTTAAACCACTATAAATTGAAAAATATTTATTGTTAAAAAAAATTTTTTCATAATTTTTAAAAACTATTTTTTTATAATTTAAAATTTTTTTTATATTCTGAAGTTGTGAAAAACCAAGTGCCGCATTAATATTTGGCATTCTATAATTGTAACCTTTTTCACTAAAAATCATTTTCCAAGGATGTTTCTTTTTCGCTACATTTACTAAATTTCTTGCTTTAGTTGCAATTTTTTTATTATTAGTAATTAATGCTCCACCTCCTCCACTAGTAATAATTTTATTACCATTAAAACTTAACGCTCCTACATCACCAAACGTACCCAAATGTTTTTTTTTAAAAAAAGATCCAAAACTTTCTGCTGCATCTTCTAAAACTTTTAATTTGTAAA
>MDTG01410070.1_pt1 | contig 12454 bp, 12 predicted proteins | sample 811421 | NCBI WGS metagenome assembly MDTG01 (sample SAMN05326645, study PRJNA326480) | marine metagenome | isolation source: seawater | place: Pacific Ocean: South East | collected 2011
GAAGGATGGCTGAGTGGCTTAAGGCGCTCGCCTGGAAAGCGAGTATACGTTTATAGCGTATCTGGGGTTCAAATCCCCATCCTTCCACCACTATTCGAAACCCCAGCAGAAATGCTGGGGTTTTCTCGTTCTAGAAACCCTACAATTCTACGCCTTCTGCACACACTCTCGTATAAGTTGTTGTAATGCTTTCCTGGTCATCATTTACTCTATTTATGCCGATTTAAATAGAATCATATTAGGCGCCTTTTTAACCGATAAAAGCTTGATTTTTTGGTATGGATCTAGATGATCAAGAGTAAGCAATAATATGAATAATCCCACAATCAGGAATCTAATACCCCATGACAGAAACCCTCGTTTCTCCAATGCTTTCCTTTACTATCGCGATCTCATTACTTTTTATCGGTAAAGGTTTGATTGAGCGCTCTGAAGTACTAAGGAAATATTCATTGCCAGAGCCCGTTATTGGTGGCTTTGTTTGTGCTGCGACCGTAGCAGCGCTTTACTATCTGTTTGAAATTCAAATTACATTTAGTTTAGATGTCAGAGATTTTTTGCTTCTCTACTTTTTTGCTGGTATTGGACTTCAAGCGGATATTAAAACGCTGATAAAAGGTGGGCGACCACTGTTCATTTTGCTGTGTCTGGCTACCGTCTTTATCGTGTTGCAAAACGTAGTTGGTATGGTTGTGGCTTCAGGTTTTGGGATGGACGCGAAAGCAGGTTTGTTATCCGGCTCTGTGAGTCTGATTGGTGGCGTTGGTACCACGCTTGCTTGGGCACCCATGTTTGTTGAAGAGTTTGGTATATCTAATGCGTTAGAACTCGGTGTGGCTTCAAATACGGTTGGCTTGATAGCGGCATGTGTAATTGGTGGCCCAATTGCAAACTATCTACTTAATAAGCATAAAATCAACCCATCTAATGAAGAAGATGTGACGGTTGGTGCATTTCAAGAAAGCGAAACACGTACAGAATTGAGTCATTATGGCGTTCTATGGGCATGGTTAATTCTTAACCTCACTCTGATGCTGGGTTACAGCCTGAGTGAAGTTATTGACGCTATGGGTTTGAAACTGCCACTATTCGTTAGCTGTTTAATCGCAGGTATCCTAATCGGTAACGTTGGACGTGCACTATTTAAGAAGCGTCGCACGCAAGAGAAAATCGCTCAAGGCCGTAAAGGATTGGCGATGATCTCTGATATCTGTTTGGGGATGTTCTTGACCATGGCGTTAATGGGGCTACGCATCTGGGATCTTGATGGGTTGTTTGGCTATATCTCTGTTGTCATGAGTATCCAGATTTTGCTTTCCCTGCTATTCACCATCTTTGTCGTCTATTACTTGATGGGAAGAAACTATGACTCAGTGGTGATATGTTCTGGCTTTGGTGGTATTACATTAGGTTCGACCGCTACCGCGATTGTGAACATGACCGCGGTGACCCATCGTTATGGTGCAAGCCCACAAGCATTCATTGTGGTGCCACTAGTGTGTGGTTTCTTTGTTGATTTGATTAACGCACTGGTAATTAGTTTCTTTGTTGGAGTGTAAGTGAAGCTTATGCTTCATAAGGGGAGATGATTAGTAGCTTGTTCAATCGAGTGAGCTACAGTTATTCGTTTCAGATGTTAAACATTAATGATAAAAATAGTTAGGTTCCTATAGACTCAATTGCGCACTACTTAATGTCGTATGATTTAGTTTCTTGGCAGCGTAACCTTTAAGCTCCGAGTTTCTTATACGACCGTGGTATTAATGCTGTTCGTTGCGATACCTTTGTACATACTCTCCTATTATAAGCTATAACCTCCTCCTCAAAATTCGGTACAAATTTTAGTGCTTTAGCATTCTCCTCATCGACACCAAACACCTTTTAGACTTTAGTTAATGAATTTAAAGTTCTACTTATCACTCTGATACTCGTTAAGTTATTAAATAATTATTATATATTCGTTTGAAATGTATCATTTAAATCGAAGGGAGTAGGTGTTTCGCCCTTATTTATTATATTCAATAGATTTTGTGTTTGAATTGGAGTCATTAAAGGATTATCTATTTATTGTGTTATTTTTGGCCTTGTTTCAGCTGCTTATAGGAAAAATTAAGATAAAAAACGGGTATCGATATTGTGGTAAACACAAATTTTCTGAATTAAAGGTAAAGTCACAGGATGCACAAGCAACTTAGTATCTCATATACTATTCGAAATTATTGTTAGCGAAAGAGAGGTTAGTTTTACTTATTAGGCTTTTTGTTTGTTTTTTATACAATTAATAACCTGAAATTGGAGAATAGCAGTTAGTGTTAGTGTGTGAATTTTGAGCAATATATGTGGAGTTAATCATGTCAAGCAGAATCGAAGCCAGTGGTTTTATTCATCTATAAGTAATTGAAGCAATATAAAAAGGTTTTAAAAATAGTACTAGATCACATTTCTAATAATTATTAGAACACACTATAACCTATATATTTTTTACAAATTGACGGTGTCAGTATTTTGACATTTTGGTTTTTCGTCCGGAATAGTTATCTGAAACAGCCCTTCCATCATTGCTGGATAAAGGAGCCGAAATATTGACACTTGGAACTGGTGTCACATTTTTCCTCCTGGAATTATCAGTGAAAACGCAAATGTGTTCATTTCAACCATATGTTTATCTTATTGATTATTAGCAACTAAGTTCGTACTATGCAACAACAAACATTGGTGGGCGTCACGTGAACATAAATAACTTATTAGTCAAGCTACTATTAGCTAGTTGCTTATTTGGCTTATCGACTTCAGTTTTCGCTCAATCTTATTGGGAAGTCGAAGGTTTTGGTGCAAACAAGTCAGAAGCTACGAAAAATGCAAAAGAAAATTTGGCGTTTCGAGTTAATAGTAATGTGCAAGCATTTGAGAATACTTCCCAGGAATTCCGACTTAAGGAAGAATATAAGGATGGAGAGCTGATTGGATCTGACGGTCAATTAAATCAGACTACCGACATTACATCTAAAATCACTTCGGCACCTATCAGTATTAAAAATATGGAAGTAGTGACATCAAAGTGTGATGACTCTGGGTGTACCTACCTATTTAGAGTTAATATTGATGTTTGGATTGAACAGCTGTCAATTGATATTCGTAAACAACACAAACTCGCTCAACAATATATGAGTAGTAAAGGTAATGATTGGAAGAGTGCAGTATTTACCAACAAAGCTAAGAACTTGTTGAAGAGCAGCCAACAATCACTTTTAGTGTTGTCATCGATAAATAACGGTGTTGCGAAAAGATTTCATGAACAGCAAATAGTACTTGAGAGGAATACGATTGAACGTCTTCAAAATATTAGTATTTCCATTCGTTCTGCTTCAGATTCGTATTCCTCGAAAACAAAAGCAAAGCTCGCTAGAAATCTAGCAACGACTTCGCAAGGCGACATTATTGTTTATATCAAAGGCAATGTAAGACAAGGCAAAAAAAATAACACTTACATTGCTAGGCAAGACCTAATATTGAAAGTCTTTGAAGCCAAAAACCCCAATGTCGCAGTTAGCCAAAAGATTTTGTCTGAGATTGGGAAATCGTCGTCGAGCAAAAAATTAGCACTCGATGCTGCTCATACAAAAATAACAGAAATACTCAATAACAATTCTATTTATACTCTCTTGAATTAAAGGCTTTAAAAATGCTTAAGAAAACAATCCTTGCAGGTTTAGTTGTATCAGTTTTGGCTGGTTGTTCATCAATTCCAGGCATGGAATCAGCAACCATAGATCGCGAAGCTGTAAGCAAGGAGCTTACTCAGAACTGTAAAGAACTAGGAACAGAGTTTACACCAGTATCATTTGCCGTTGATAAGGCGTCAAAAGTAATGGTGTCACTTCAAGAACGCCAATGTTCGGTGTTTAATGACTACCGTACGCTTGCATCTAAGCACGGTGATGTCGCTGGTTTCTTAGCAGTAAATGCTGACAAATCTGATGAAGAACTTCGAGTTGCAATGAATGAATTCGATGAAGGTAAACCTGCTAACAAAAAGATCACACCTCAAGTAGAAGCTTACAAAAAAGCATCTGACGAAATTTTCCAGAAAAATCTAAAACTGGCAGCAGATATCGCACTTCAAGCCGGCGAATTAACTTACATTGCATCTCAACACGCTTCGGCACTTGCACACGATTCTGCTGGTGGCGCAATGAAGAACCTTATGGCGACTCTTTCAAGCGAGAAGGAAGGCGAAGCGAGCGAAGAGGAAACGGTACCTGTTGTTGAAGCTTACCATGAGATGGAAGCTCGCTCGATACTAGCATTCGATGCTAATTCGCTTATTTCAATGGACAAAAATACTATCGAACAACTTGAGAACTTAGACAAAGTTGTTGCAGACAAAGTGAAATCATAATGAAACTCTCTCGAATTGCTGGTTTAGTCACTGCTGCCGTCGCGCTAACGGGTTGCCAGAGTAATCAAGGTAGCCAAACGTATTCAGTCGAAAGTAATGCGGGAAATTCATCTCTAATTATTGGCAAATCAGCACACGAATTTAGCAGTGAAGATATTGAAGTACCAGCGTACTTCAATACCCAAGGTCTTCAATTCTGTACCTATGAAGCAGAAGAAAAAGACACTCGTTGCCCACTCGCGAAAAAAACAATTCGTTTGTATTTCGGTGATGTAAAAACGGATGTGAATGAAAATCTTCAGGGAAAATCTGCTGATGTTTTTAATTCCATGCACTCAAGCATAAGTAAATTCCAAACCAAAGCGTTAGAGAATACTTTAGAAAACCAGTTTGCGGGCGTTAACCGCTTCCGCATTTTGACGCGTGATACCGATGCTGTTAACACTGCGATGGAAGAAATTCTGATAGACGAAGGCGCGGTAAACGTAGCTAAAAAAGCAGGCAGTCGTGGCAAGTTATCTACCGATTACATTATAAAAGTCGATGTACTCAAAACCGCTGACATGTTGTTTGGTTCAACCCAGTCTTTGTTCCAAACGTCAATGGAAATGACGACAGGTGTGATTGACCCATATACACGTGAAAAATTGAGCTATCCGAATATCGGTAAGATACGTGTTTCTAACTTCGATGTACGTGATAAAGACAGTTACACCACAGTGATTGCAAATGGCGATTATTATCGCGGCTTTAACTATACCAGTGGTAAAGATGTTGATGTCGTTCTTAATGAAATGTCATCACGTGGTTTCGACATTATGTTAACGCGTTTGCTTAAAGAAATGCCGGCTACCGCTCAGGTTCTGGGTATTAAAGGCGACCGAATTTCATTAGACCGTGGCCAAAACGCAGGCGTATTACCTAACGAGACCATGGTTATATTCGAATACAGTGCAGGTTTTGTTGAACCTATTGGGGTTGCTACTGTTAACCCAAGCCAACAAAGTGCCCAAGGGAAAATTGTTCGCTGGAAAGACAGCAGCATAGCCGACGAAGTGAAAGACATCGCTGAGGAAGGAATTTATCACCCTGATCGCCAACGTCGTATTTTCGCTGTAAGCGTTGGTGTGCCTATGGAGTTTATGAAGGAGCGTAGTACATGGGCGGCAAAAGGCTAAGCGCAAGCTTTGCCATTAGTACCTTATTTGTATGTATGTCCATTCCTGCATTGGAATTAGATAAGAGCCAGCCTACGTTGGTTCTTATTGAGCAAGGATGCGCATATGGTCGAGGGGCAATGGCCATTGAGTCAGCAAAAGCTGACGGTTTAAATAATCTTCGCTTGTTTTTACAGGGGAAAATCTCAGTTTCTTTTTCAACTGAAGATAGTGCGCTAGTTGAGGAACAATTTGATCAAGAGAGCCGAGATTTACTGCTGACAAGCATTATCGCTGGTGATATCAATGCCGACTTCAGTGCACCTGAAATTCAAGGGGATGATACCTGTGTAACAGTGCGTCTAGCACCAGAACATAATACTGGGTTTGCCGATATTGACGACGGTATTGAATGGGATGATTCACCGGTTATGTCTGTCGTAGTTGTTGGTGAAGGCCGCGAAAGTAACAAGTTTGCATTGAGTGCGAGGCAAGCGGCGGAGCAAGACGCCTTCAAACGCGCTATCAGTCAGGTACTTGGCGCTATGGTCAATTCTGGTCACATGCAAAAATCTTACGATACCCTGTCAGGAACAGAAAGCAGTAATGATTTCGATTTGCAAGAAATCGCAATGCAATCACTTTCGATGGAACCTCAAGGCATGATTTCCAGTTGGAATGAAATTTCTTATCAGGAAAAACCTAACGGCTCTGTAACCGTTACGCTTGATGTGTTTGTTGAGCGACAGAAGATGGAAGCGAAAATAGCAAAATTGATAAAAAGCCTTGGCCAACCTTCAATCTATGTTGATGCAGATCTCCCAGTCGTAAAAAATACATTTTCAAATGCACTCGCAGAGATGGGTTTTGATCTTGCTTCGAACCCGGCGCAGTCTAGTATCATTCTTGATGTTCAAGAAACCCAAAAAGTGACGTCTTCTGGTCTTCAGCTTGATCTATCGGCAACCGTAATCGACCGTGCTGGCAACCGCTATGGTAGTTGGCACAACGACCCGACTTTCATGACGTTACCGAACAAAGCAGGCATGCTCAATGAGCTTGCAGCTGTTCATCTGGCTGTTGAAGGTAACCAAATTGCCCTAAAGCGTGAACTTCAATCGTCGGTGCAAATAATGGCAAGTCGTGGTGGGCCTATTCGAGAGCTTATTTTTTCACAGAAAGCCGCAGGCAAACAGGGGCAGTTGTATCGTTTGATTGGTGATATGAATGGGATTTCTGATATTAAATCAAGTCAACAGGGTGGCAATATTGTTATTCAGTTAAGGTCGCTTAGCGATGCAAGTGATCTAGTTCAAGACATTGAGCCTGTGTTACGTACCCATCAGCCAAACTACCGCTCGAAAGTTGATGTGCTTAATGAATACCAAATCAGAGTGCTTTAAGCATTACTCTGATAGGACTTGTTATGTTTAAAAAGCATTGTTTATTAAACATAAAAGGTTAACTGATTTTTATAATTTCTACTGGGTTGTGATTAATTCAGAAATGTCACAAAGAGTAGAGAAATGCATCACAGGTAAGATGATGCATCAAATATCAAATGATCATTTGCAGATTTACTAATTGAAAATGATACACATAAAACGTTATGGATAGCTTTTAATATATGAAAAAACTAATTATTGCAACTTCACTAGTTGCTGCTCTTGCTGGTTGTCAAAGTAACAACAATACACTAGAGCAAGCTCAGAATTTTGCGTCATGTACGTTCCCTGATGCACCTGCGGTCGAAGCCCCTAGCTGGATCTGTGACGTAGTACCTACGGATGTAGCTATTGGTGCAACAGGTTATGCGAAGAAAAGTGCAGCAGGTATGAGCGTTATGCGCAAAATTGCCGTGAACGACGCTCGTGTCAACCTTGCTGCGGAATTCGAAACAGATGTGAGTAATCTATTTCAATCTGCTACTGACGGTGCTGTTTCAACATCGGCTGGAGAAGGCGTAACACTAGTAACTGAGAATGTTCAAGAGGCATTTGAAAACATCACTAAATCGGTAGTGAGCAAAAGACTTACAAATAGCCGAGTATTGGTAAGCCAAGCAAGCCCAACTGGTGGCTTATATGTACTAATTGGTATGGACCAAGCAGCATATGACTCAAATATGAATAAGGTTATCGACGAAGTAAGCGGTGAAGATTCTGCGCTTTGGAACCAGTTTAATGATGAAAAAGCAGCCGCAGATCTTGCAGCAGTATTCGATGCTTTGAAAAAGTAGTTGTTATTTAACGATCATTTAAAGTGAAAAAGGCCGCCTATAGAGTGGCCTTTTGTTTCTATACACTCGCGGAGTTAGTTATGTATAAAACGATCACCAAGACAGGGTTGGCTATTGCAATCTCAGCAGCTATTAGTTTTCCAACACATGCTGTATCAGACAGCCAAAAACAGCAACTAAATAATGCGGTGATAAAAACAAGTCAATCTCAAGAAGAAAAACTTAAAGAATTTCATGATTATGTAAATGCATACTTGGATGAGTATGAACAATGGCGTGACGAATATACCAATAAGCTTGACGAGCGACGTACAGATCTTATCAAAACTTGGGGGGAGGGAGAGGTCTCTTCTCAAACAAAACAAGTAGACTATTCACAAAACGATCAAGTTAAGACCGCTGTGGATTATGAAAGCAATACTGCAACGGTTTCTGTTTTGGTTGATGAAGACAGTAGCCCAAAAGAGATTGAAGCACTTGTAAGACAAATCCCAGTTACCGTTGAGGGTCAAACAGTCGAACTAGCTAAGCTAGAGCCCGAAGACCATACAGTTTTGTACTCTTTAGATAAAGAGCAAAAAGAGAAGAACTTTGTTATTGAACAAACGCAGAGCCAAATGAATGAGCTTGATGTTCAAGCGGAACGATTGATTCAATCAAATACAGGTATCCCGGATTCATTTATTTACCAACGAGCTCACAATAAAAAATTGGCACTTTTAACTAAAGCACAAGAGCGTATCGCTGCTCAAACTGAGCTTTATAACGAAATGCGAGCTAAATATGGCATAGCGGTTGATCAATCAGAGAAGTTCGCAACTGAACATACAGAAGAAGTTGCAAAGTTAGAATCACCAACTGCACAAGAAGCTCCGAAAGTAGCTGAAAAGGTGGTGAGTAATAACACTATATTTGAGACTCAAATTGTGAAGCAAAAACCAATTCCTGAAATCGTATCTGTTCCCACTCAGTCAAAGAAGGTGGTTAGCTATAAAGTGAAGCTTCCTGAGAATAGTTTGAAATCTCGTGCGAGCAAATACATTTCTCTTGCAGAGAAAGAAAGCAAGAATTGGGAAATAGATGCAGCATTGATTATGGCGATCATGCACTCTGAATCAGCTTTCCGCCCAGACGCTAAATCCCACGTACCTGCATTTGGTCTTATGCAAGTTGTCCCGACCAGTGCGGGGCATGATGTGAATAAACAAGTTAGAAATATTGATGCGCCAATGAAGGCTGCAGATTTATATCAACCCCTCATCAATGTTGAAACTGGTACTGCTTATTTAGACATCTTAAATAGTAAATATTTACGTAAGATTGAGAGTGATCAAAGTCGTTTGTATTGCATGATAGCGGCTTACAACACAGGTGCGGGAAACGTTGCTCGTGCGTTTAATAAAGACCGCTCAACTAGCATTGGTAAAGCATCTAAAGTGATCAATAAGATGACCCCGGAAGAAGTGTACAACCAGTTAGTTGCGAAGTTGCCATACGATGAAACAAAAAATTATTTGAAGAAAGTGAACAGCCGTATCGCACTATATAAATAAGACTTTTAGTAAGCACATGAAAAAAGCGTGTGCTTTAATCCCTTTTTAGAGTTGTTGAGAGTAACAATGTTTAAGATTTTTGCTTTATTTTTCATCGTTATTGGTGTTTACCTTGGCTTAAATTATAGCGATGAAATTAACAATATAATGGATACAGATACTTTTGAGCGAGTGCAAGAACGAGCTGAAGACGGTAAAAATGCATTGATGGACAAAATTGAAGAGATTAAAAGTTAATGATTCCTGAAGATAAGAACAATGATGTTCAAAAAGAAATTAAAGACGAATTAAAAGAGCTTCAAGATAACCAAGAATCGTTGCTAGAGGCTCGAAGTAATGGAAATCTAGCGCGCACTATTGGTTTGTTGTCAGTCGTCTCAATTGCCTTGGGCGGTTTTAACGATAGTTTTGATGCGATCGAAAAGATGATTGATTTTGGTCTTTCACAAATGACTGATATTCCGTCTCACAAAAAACTTGAAAAAGTGTACATTCGCTCATCCGCTGAAATATTAGATCAAACATTTGGTGCCCCTGTTTATATTAAACGCGCAACAGGCAATGATGTTATTAAGTATTATAAAGATGATAACTTTATTATTTCGTCTATTACTAGAGATAATGCCATTGTTGCTTACCTCGTATTTCCAGATGATGGATTTGAACCCGAGACATTAGAACATGCAGGTGGTGCTGAGTTTTTCAATCAGCCTTTTAATGCTATTGAAAGTGTCAATGAAATTCGAGCGTCGTTCGCTAGAACTGGAAATTATTACATTGAAGAAAATAATGGTGGTGAATTTGGCTACTTATATTCTTCAGTAAGTGGAGTTAGTGAATTTATTTCTCCAATGGCAGAGGGTAATAGAAAATTACTCTCTGAAGTTGTTGACTCGTTAACCATGGATGAAAATATCGCAAAGAGCGTGCAGTCTTTACGTTTGCATACGACACCTAATTTCTATGGTTACAGTACATTAGGCGTAGGTGCTCTAGAAGAAGCTATTTTGTCCAATACAGAATATCGTTTAATTCACAAGAGTTAACCATTAACACACCAGTTCTAGCTTTTACGAAGCTAGAACTTTATAGAAGTCGGATTATGGCAAATTTAAAGTTCGAAAGTTTTCTAGAGCGGCTCAAGGGTGATAGCAGAATCATTATTCAAGCTCATGATTTTCCTGACCACGATGCGATCTCTTCCGCATACGCACTAGCATACCTATTAAAAAAGAAGGGGTTGTGCCCATTTATTACATTTCATGGTTACATAGATAGAGTGTCACTCAGAAATTTAATAGATTGGTTAGAAATTCCAATCTACGAACCAAAAGATTTAGAATTACAACCAGATGATAAAATTATTGTTGTTGACGGTTGCATTGGTGAGAGGAATGTTATCGACTTTCCGGGAATAGAGGTGGGAGTGATCGATCACCATCAAGTGAAAGCACCTGATTTTGTATGGTATTCCGATATACGATCAAATTATGGCTCAACTGCAACCATTATGGTTGAGTATTACCGCTATTTTTCTCTACAGATGCCACAAAGTATTGCGACAGCTCTATTGGTTGGCTTGAGCTTTGATACCGCAAACTTTACCCGAGGGGTGGGGGCTGCAGATCTAAAAGCACTGCTCTATCTTCGAGCGAAGTCCTGTAATGATATGGTTAATAAGATTTGTCGCAATCAAGTTGAGTTTCACGAATTACAGCTTTTCTATTCAATGCTCGATAGTTTACGTCGTGAAAAAAATGCTGCATTTGCTGTGCTTCCTGAAGGTTGCCCTAAAAATATGCTTGGTGTACTAGGCGATTTTCTGCTGAGTGTTGATGAGCTCGATATCGTAGTTCTCACCGCTAGAAATAGAGAGAAAACCTTTATTTCTCTTCGTTCAGAATGCTCTAAAAACAACGTAGCCAAGATAGTTAGAAGAGCTCTAAACGAAAAAGGGATCGGTTTTGGTGGCGGTCACCCTCATATGGCAGGCGGTATCATCAATAAACAGTTTGAATTCAGTAATGAACTTACTTGTGTTTATGACTTGATTCGACCTAACTTAGTGCTTGATGCTTAAACTTATTTTCTCAGATTGCTCGGTATTTTAGATGGTTAGCACTTTTGTCTAAGCTTACGCTTCACCTTCGACTAAATGACTGTTTAGTTCAGAAGGTAATTGGGTGTAATTCGTGTATATACGATCAAAATCACCCAGCTTTGCGACTTTTAGAGCGGCAAAGCGTCCCCATTTACTTGCGTCTGCGACAAGCCAACTTTCTCTACTGTTTTTGATAATTGATTTGGATAGGTCGGCTTCAACTTGTTCATGTTCCATTGCGAAATGGCTATCAGTTACTGAACCACAACCACAAATGCCAATGTCGGCTTCAAAATCTGAGAAGAAGTGAACTACGCTACTTCCCACCATGTCTTGATGTTCTCTTCGGTACAAACCACCCGCTAAATACACTTCAATCTGCTCGTTTGCTTCAAGGATACGAGCGACTTGCAGATTATTGGTGATCACTCGTAATGCCGGCTTTGCCACTAAGTATTGTGCGATACGGGTGACCGTTGTACCAATGCCCATCATAACCGTTGAACCTTCAGGTATCGCGTCTGCGACCGCCATCGCAATACTGTCTTTTGTTTCAGATTCAACACCTGAACGGAATCGATAACTGGTGTTAGTCAATGTTGTCGGTAAGCTGACACCTCCGTGCACTCTTCGCGCCAAACCTTGCTCACACAAGTGATTCACATCACGACGAATGGTTTGAGTGGTTACGGAAAATAGTTCAGCCAAATGATCGATCTGAATGTCTTGGTTCGCTTTAAGTGTTGCGAGTATTTGCTTTTGACGGTGGTTCAGTTCCATAGAAGCTCACTAAAATTTATGTGGTACATCGGTGATGATGTTATCGACACCGAGGTTGAGATATTTGCTGGCCAATAGTGGGTCATTTAGCGTCCATATTTTAAGGATCGCACCAGAAGTCTTGATAGCTTTGGCTATCGGTTCATCAAGGATTCGATGGTCAATGTGAATGCTATATAGGTCAAGCGGCTGGAGTGATTCAAGGCTGAAATCATTCCATACTTC
>MDTG01314385.1_pt1 | contig 12453 bp, 12 predicted proteins | sample 811421 | NCBI WGS metagenome assembly MDTG01 (sample SAMN05326645, study PRJNA326480) | marine metagenome | isolation source: seawater | place: Pacific Ocean: South East | collected 2011
CAGTGAATTCGTTGCTGTGTTAACCATGCATCATAACACCAAGGGTATCTAAATGGTTTGTAAACCGGATTTTCTGTTAATAAACCAGATTTTTTATAAATAATTTTATTTTTTTCTAACTTTACTACTGACATGATAGACATTCTTCATAATCTTCAGTTTCTTTCGAAGTTTTAATTGTCGCTGATGTTGATAATCCATTATTAACATTTTCAGCTCTTTGTATTGATTTAGATCTACAATAATACAAACTTTTTAATCCTTTTTTCCAAGCCTGAAAGTGAATTTGGTGTAATTCTTTTTTATGAACATCAGCAGGTAAGAAAATATTAATTGACTGGGCTTGAGAAACATAAGGTGTTCTGCCCGCTCCTAATTCAACTATCCATTTTTGGTCTAATTCAAAAGCTGTTTTAAATACATCTTTTTCATTTTTAGTTAAAAAATCTAAATGTTCTACTGAACCTTGATTAGTAGTAATCGTCGACCAAGTTTCATCATCATCTTTTCCATATTTTTGTAAAACTTTCTTTAAGTATCTATTTCTAACATTGTACGAACCTGACAAAGTTTTATGCGTGTAACTGTTAGCTGCAACAGGTTCAACTCCAGGAGAAGCTCCTCCACAAATAATAGAAATTGAAGCTGTAGGAGCTATAGCTGTTTTATTTGAAAATCTTTCTTTGTATCCATATTCTTCAGCATCTGGGCAAGATCCTCTTTCTTCTGCTAATTTTTTTGACGCCTTATCGACATTTAATTGAATTTTTTTAAAAATTTTATCGTTCCAAACCTTGCTCATTACTGATTCAAATGGAACAGAATTTTTTTGTAAGAAAGAGTGAAAACCCATTACCCCTAGCCCAACACTTCTTTCTCTCATAGCTGAGTATTTTGCATCTTTAAAAGAATCTGGAGCTTTGTTTATAAAATCTGATAAAACATTATCTAAAAATCTCATTACATCTTCGACAAATTCTGGGTGATCCTTCCATTCATCATATGTTTCTAAATTTAGTGAAGATAAACAACATACTGCTGTTCTATCTTTTCCATCTTTATCTATTCCTGTAGGTAAAGTTATTTCGCTGCAGAGATTAGATGTTTTTACATTAAGTCCTGCTAACTTATGATGTTGTGGAATAAGTCTGTTGACCGTGTCTACAAAAATTATATAAGGCTCTCCTGTTTCAACTCTAGCTGTTAACAATCTTATCCATAAGTTTCTTGCAGAAACTGTAGACTGAACGATTCCATCTTTTGGACTTTTCAAAGCCCATTCAGAGTTTGTTTCTACTGCTCTCATAAAGGAGTCTGTAACTAAAACACCATGATGTAAATTTAGAGCTTTTCTATTAGGATCTCCTCCTGTCGGTCTTCTCATCTCTATAAATTCTTCTATCTCGGGATGATCAATAGGAAGATAACAAGCAGCCGAACCCCTTCTTAAAGAACCTTGGCTAATCGCCATGGTTAAAGAATCCATTACTTTAATAAAAGGTATTATGCCCGATGTTTTACCAACTCTTCCTATTTTTTCTCCAATAGATCTTAAATTTCCCCAATAACTTCCAATTCCCCCTCCTTTGGCAGCTAACCAAACATTTTCACTCCACAAGTCTAAAATACCATTTAGACTATCTCCTGCTTCATTTAAAAAACAAGAAATTGGTAATCCTCGTTCTGTGCCTCCATTAGATAAAATTGGGGTAGCTGGCATGAACCATAAATCACTTATATAATTGTAAATTCTCTGCGCATGTAAATTGTTGTCTGCGTATATACTGGCTACACGGGCAAACAAATCTTGAAAAGATTCGTCTTGCCCTAAATATCTATCACTTAAAGTAGCTTTTCCAAAATCAGTTAATTTTGAGTCTTTTGATCTATCTATTTTTATAGTTATACCTTTTTCATTTTGAAAAAGTTCAGTTTGAGAGGTTAGTGAAAAAAGATCAGGTTTTTTATTGTCCTTGTTAGAATTTGACGTGAAATTTTCATTTGGGCTTATTTTTTCGACAGCTTTCTCTATGGCTAATGACAGGTTTTTATTCATAAATTATCTATTTTATTAAAATTTTGTGTAAAAACAACTATATGTTGTGTACACAAAGACTTGATATACTACATGTTAAAACAAATCAATAGAACATTATAAGAACATAAATATAATTGCAAGGATAAAATTAGATACTGCTAAAGGTAAAAAAATATTAGATAAGTAAACAATGTCAGTGTCAAATGATGCCCACATAAACCCGTTAGGGTTTAGAGAATATGATGCGCGCTGGTTATATCCTAAAGATATAAATAAAGCAGGAATTAAAAAAGTTGGGCAAGGTTTAGGTACACAAATTATTTCAAAAACAAATAAATCACCTAGAGTAATAGTTGGGCATGATTACAGATCATACAGTGAAGAAATTAAAAAAAAACTAATTGAAGGTTTAATAGATACCGGATGTAACGTTGAGGATATAGGATTAGCTTTATCACCAACTGTATACTTCGCTCAATTTAATCTTAATGCAGATGCTGTAGCAATGGTAACTGCAAGCCACAATGAAAATGGGTGGACTGGAATAAAAATGGGGATCGAAAAAGGTTTAACTCATTCACCTATTGAAATGAATGAGTTAAGAAAAATTGTTTTAGAAGAAAAGTTTGTAAAAGGAAAAGGATCATATAAAGAAATTAAAGGATTCAAAGAAATTTATATTAAAAATCTTATTAAAAATAAGCTTAAAAAAAAATTAAAAGTTATTGTTGCATGCGGAAACGGAACTGCAGGTATATTTGCTCCAAAAGTTCTTAGAGAAATAGGATGTGAAGTTATTGAATTAGATTGTAATCTTGACTACACTTTTCCAAAATATAATCCTAATCCTGAAGATTTAAAAATGCTTCATGCTATAAGTAAATCAGTTAAAGAAAACAAAGCCGATGTAGGATTTGGTTTTGATGGAGATGGTGATAGAGTAGGAGTAATTGATAATAATGGGAACGAAATTTTTTCTGATAAAGTAGGATTGTTAATAGCAAGAAATTTATCCTCGAAATACAAAAATCAAAAATTTATAGTGGATGTAAAATCTACTGGCTTATTTGAAAATGATAAAGTTTTATCAAAAAATAATTGCAAAACTATTTATTGGAAAACTGGACACTCGCATATAAAAAGAAAAGTTAATGAAATTAAAGCTTTGGCTGGATTTGAAAAAAGTGGCCATTTCTTTTTTAATGAACCTCTTGGTTTGGGTTATGATGACGGAATTAACTCTGCTATACAAGTTTGCTATTTTATTGATGAACAAAATAAAAAAATTTCTGATTTAATAAATGAACTGCCTAAAACATTTCAATCACCTACGATGGCCCCATACTGTAAAGATGATGAAAAATATAATGTTGTAGAATCATTAGTCAAAAAAATTGAAGATCTTAAATTAAAGAATGCTTTAATAGACAATCAAAAGATTATTAATATATTAACTGTTAATGGCGTACGCTTTTCTTTGGAAGATGGCTCTTGGGGTTTGATTAGAGCTTCTTCTAATAAACCTTCTTTGGTTGTAGTAACCGAAAGCCCAATTTCAGATGATAGAAAAAAGAAAATATTTGAATTTATTGATAAGCTTTTAATAGAAACTGGTAAAGTTGGTGATTATGATCAAAAAATCTAAATGGAATTATATTCAAAAAACAATCTTACAGAAACTAAAAAAAGAAAAATTCCAAATAATTTTCCAATAAGTTTTTTGTTTACTTTGTGAACTGTTTTTGCTCCAACTTTAGCCATAAATGTAGTTATGGGAACAAATATTAAAAAAGCTGGTATATTAACAAATCCAAAACTTAAAGGTGCCTTTATATCAAGGTAGTGTCCTGAAATAATAAAACCAATAGCACCTACTACGGAAATTAAAAAACCAAAAGCTGCAGAACACCCTATAGCTACATTTATTGGATAACCAAACATTTTTAATATCGGTGTATTAATAATTCCGCCCCCAATACCCATTGGCGCGGACAAAAATCCTGAGGTAAAACCAGACAAAAATTTAATTAAAAAATTTATTTCTCTTTTAACTGGGTTAGTTTTTTCCTTTGAAATTAAGAAAAATAAAGAAAAAATCATAGTCATAATAGAGAAGAACAATATTAAACCACTAGTTTTTAAATTAGATGCAAATAAAGTACCAAAAATAACACCCAGGATTACAAAAACCCCAAAAGTTTTTACAACATTAAAATCAACTGCCTTATATTTCATATGAGTAACAACTGATGAAATTGAAGTCGGAATTATTATAGCAAATGATGTACCTATCGCTAAATGCATTATAAAAGTTTGATCCAATCCAACTGAATTAAAAATATAGAAAAGAACAGGAACTGTTATTAATCCTCCTCCTATACCAAACAGTCCAGCCATAAATCCAACTGGTACAGCTGAAACTATCATTGCAAAAGTAATAAAAATAATTTGATTTTGATCTAAATTCTCTATCATGCAGTCGTTTGGTTAACCTTTTCATTATTTTGAACAATTGTCATTATGTGCTTCGCTTTTTGAAAATCAGAATCTCTAGCCATCATATTATCACTTAAATATCTCTTCCAATTTTTTGATCCTACTTGTCCATGGTAAAGACCAACAGTATGTCTCATTATGTGATTAACTTTTGTGCCTAGTTTAACTTCCTTTTCTAAATATCGTAATAAATCTTCAACAATTTGTTCTCTTGTTGGATAATCTTTTGTATCAAAAATTTCTCTTTCTATCTCAGTTAAAAAGTATGGATTTTGATAGATTGCTCTACCTATCATAACACCATTACATGTTTTTAGATGATTTTTTATTTCTTCAATTTTAGAAATACCACCATTTATAATAACTTCTAATGTTGGATTTTCTTTTTTTACTTTATATACCATTTCGTAATTTAATTTTGGTATATTTAAATTTTGTTTAGGAGTTAGTCCTTTAAGAATTGCTTTTCGTGCATGTAATATAATAGTTTTACTTCCAGCATTTTCAATTTTTTTAATAAATTTATTTAAATAAAAAAAATCTTCTGTATCGTCAAAACCAATTCGTGTTTTAGCGGTAACTGGAATGTTACATGAATTTACCATTTCGTTAATGCATTCAGATACTAAATCTGGTTCTTTCATTAAACAGGCACCAAACTTATTTTTTTGAACTTTTTTGCTTGGACAGCCTAAATTTAAGTTAACTTCATCATATCCAAAATCTTCTGCAATTTTGCAAACCTCTGCTAATTCCTTTTTATCAGAACCTCCTACTTGAAGCGCTAAAGGTTTTTCTTCTGGGCTAAAACCAAGAATCTTTTTTCTATCACCACGGAGAGCAGATTTAGTTGCAACCATTTCGGAATACAACATTACATTTTTACTAATCAGTCTTAAAAAAAAACGGTCGTGTCTGTCTGTACAATCCATCATCGGAGCCACAGAAACAGTTCTTTTCATAAACAAATTATAGATTTTAAACGTTTTTAATGAATTAATTTATTCTTCAGTTTTATTTTCGACTTCTTCTGAAACTTGTTCTTCTTTTTTTTCATCAATTTTATTTTCTTGATTTTCTTGATTGACGGGTGTGGTTGCTATCTTTTCTGGAATTTTTCTTATTCTTTTAGAAGGTAAAATTGCTGCACCACTTTTAGATATTTCACCTTTGTATATTTTGTCAAATTCGTCTTCTTGTATTACTTCTAAATCTTCTAATTCAGTAGGTTCTGGTTGTACTTTTCTAAGTTTGTTAATAGCAGAATCTTCAATAGTTTTAATAGAAATTTTTCCTTCTCCAATTTCTCTTAACGCTATAACTGTATTTTTATCATTATCTTCTGGTACTAAAGTTTTATCTCCAGCATTTAATTGGGCAGTTCTTTCCTTCGCTAATAATACTAGATCGTACTGACTATCAATTTTTTTTAAGCAATCCTCTACAGTAATTCGAGCCATGGAATGAGCAATAAGTAATGAAAATGAACGATAAAATCAAGTCCTATTTTGTAAAATTGGTTTATATTTTTTCTGAAATATCGTCACAAGACCGATCGATAAAACCGTATATAAGGAACAAATAAGAGCAATATTTTCTATTGTGAAATTTAAATCAATTAAAAAACCAAAAATTGCTGTGGCAAGTGCTGTGGAAAATACCATTAAAGAACCAGCGAATGCCTTAATAGAACCTAAATGTTTAACTCCATAAATTTCAGCCCATAAAGAAGATAACAAAACATTTGTTAAACCATTTGTAATTCCCAAGAGACCCATAAAAGTAAAAGCTGAATATGGATTTTTTGAAAATATAAGCACAATTAAACTTAAAAGTAATGGAAGATTAAGAAATGGTAGCATTTTACGACTTGTAAATTTATCAACCATTAAACCTGATAGAAATAAAGTAACTACTGTTAAAGCTGAATAAATCATAAATGCTTTAGCTATTGCATAATCGTCCCAATTCTTTGATTCAATTATGAAAGATTGGTTAATAACTATACCTGTGATTATAAAAGAAGGTGCTAATAGCGCTGGTAACATTGTGTAAAATTTAAAATCTAATAAAACTTCCTTGCGCGTCCAATTTCTAATAGTTGCAATATTTTTTTTATCATTTTTGTCAGTTTTTTCTCTTGAAAAAATACTTATATCTTTGACAGTAAAAAAAGAAAAAATAGGCAGAAATAATAAAATTAATATTGAAAAATATATCCATAAATCTCTCCAATAAATAATAGAAAGTAGATAAACAATTAAAATTGGAAGTAAAAACTCTCCTAAAGACATTCCAAACCAAATATAACTTAAAGCTTTTCCTCTTCTTTTTTCAAAATACCTGGAAACAGCTGTTGATGCTGTATGAGCCATTAAACCTTGGCCAGATAATCTTAAAAAAAATAAACCAATGAGTAAAAAAATTAATCCGTCCACAAACGAAAAGATTAATGCTGCTAAAAATAGAAATATTGTAACTGAAATAGAATAAGCAACCAATTTTAAATCATCAATTTTTTTACCTAGCCATATTAAAACTAGACTGCTACATAAGGTAGCTACACCATAGATTGATCCAAATTCACCATGAGTAATGTTTAATTCCTCCCTTATGTTCGAATTAAACAATCCTATAAAAAAACTTTGTCCAATACATGAAAAAAAGGTAAAAACAAAACCAAAAATTATTATTTTGAAATTCGATTTAACTATATCTATAATCATATTATGAGTTGTAAAGTTTCGTTTATTGGCCTTGGTGTTATGGGTTATCCTATGGCTGGATATATATCAAAAGCCGGACATAATGTAACTGTTTATAATAGAACTTCATCAAAAGCCGAGAAGTGGGCAAAAGAACACAAAGGTAAAATTGCTAAAACTCCAGCTGAAGCTGCTAAAGATTCAGATTTTGTATTTACGTGTGTAGGAAATGATAATGATTTAAAAGAAGTTGCTATTGGTAAAGATGGAATTTTTAATACTATAAAAAAAAATTCTATTTATATAGATAATACAACAGCGTCAGCAAAAGTAGCGAGAGAACTTTATAAGAATGCCAAAGCACATGGTTTCGGTTTTTTAGATGCACCAGTATCAGGCGGGCAAGCTGGAGCCGAAAAAGGTGCACTTACAGTAATGGTAGGTGGAGATGCAAGTGATTTTGAAAAAGCAGAAAAAATAATTAACTGTTATAGCAAAAAAGTTAAATTATTAGGTCCTTCAGGCAGCGGGCAGTTAGCTAAAATGGTTAATCAAATATGTATTGCAGGATTAGTTCAGGGACTATCAGAAGCTTTAAATTTTGGTTTAAATGCAGGGTTAAAAATGGAAGATGTAATTGAAGTTATTTCTAAAGGAGCGGCACAATCGTGGCAAATGGAAAATAGATATAAAACAATGATAGATGACAAATTTGACTTTGGTTTTGCAGTAGATTGGATGAGAAAAGATTTAAAAATTGCCATGGAAGAAGCGGCCAAAAATAATTCACCATTACCAATAACAAAAATTGTTGATAATTATTATGAAGAAATCCAAAAAATGGGCGGTAATAGATGGGATACGTCTAGTTTAATTAGAAGATTAAGAAAAAAATAAAGCAAAGTGCAAAAATTTAAACCTACTTATTATAATGATCTCGATAATGTATATTCTAAAATTTGGAACCTTTTAAAATTAGGTTTAAAAAATAGAGACGCGCCATTTCATATTCCAGTTTTTATTTGTGGTTCAAGTAATAAATTCGATGGAAGGATAGTTGTGTTAAGAGGAGTTGACGAAAGTGAAAAAAAAATATGGTTTCATAGTGATATTAGATCAAATAAAGTAAAAATTTTAAAATTAAACTCTAAAGCTACTTTATTGTTTTATGATAAAAGTGAAAAAATTCAATTAAGAATCTGCGGTACCACAAAAATTAATTATAATAATAATATAACTAAAAAATCATGGAAAAAAACTGCACATATGAGTAGACAATGTTATTTGGGCAATACTGCTCCAGGTTCAAATGCTTTAAAACCCACATCAGGATTAAGTTCTGAAGTTGATAATTTAAAATATACAATTGAAGAAAGTGAAATTGGTTACAAAAACTTCTGTGTTATCGAAACTTATATTGATTCTATAGAATGGTTATATTTAGCCGCCAAAGGTCATAGGCGTGCATTTTTCAATTTAAATAAAAAACAACTTGAAAAAAAATGGTTAATTCCTTAATAGGCTGGATATTAAATAAATTTTAATCTATAAATAACACATGGCAATATCTACACCTATATGCAATTTTGGAGAAAAATCTCATAATTTTAGTCTTAAATCTACCGAAGGTAAATTTGTTAACCTAAATGATATAAAAGGAGAAAATGGTTATTTAATTATGTTTATTTGTAACCATTGTCCTTACGTACAAGCAATTATAAATTTTTTAGTAGACGATGCAAAATATCTTGAAAGCAAAGGTATAAAATCTGTAGCTATAATGTCAAATGATACTCAAAGCTATCCTGAGGACTCTTTTGAAAATATGAAAAAATTTGCTAAAGAAAATAATTTTTCATTTCCGTATCTCTATGATGAAAGTCAGGAAATTGCAAAAAAATATTCAGCTGTTTGTACACCAGACTTTTTTGGTTACAATAAAAACTCTGAGTTACAATATAGAGGTAGAATTTTAGAGGCTAAAAAATTAAAACCTATACATTCTGGTGATACTGAATTAAGAAAAGCGATGCAATTAATTGCTGAAACCGGAAAAGGTCCTCAAGAACAGTTCCCTAGCATGGGTTGTAGCATAAAATGGTTTAAATAATGTTTTTAATAGTTACAAGAAGCTTTCCGCCTGAAATCGGGGGAATGCAAATGTTAATGGGTGGACTTTCAGAAAACTTGTTAAACCATGGTCCTGTAAAGGTATTTACTTTTGCACATCCAGATTCTAGTCACTTCGATAGCAAATCTACTATGAACATTGAAAGAGTAAAAGGTATAAAACTATTTAGAAAATTTAGGAAAGCTAATTTAATTAATGAATTTATAAATAATAATCAAAATATAAGGGCTATAATAGCTGATCATTGGAAAAGCTTAGAATTAATAAAAACAGAAAATTTAAAAAAAATTAAGACTGTTTGTTTGCTTCATTCTAAAGAAATTAATCATGAAATAGGTTCTTCTTTAAATAATCGGGTAATAAAAAGTACTAATAACGCTAGTTTTATTGTTGCAAACTCAAACTTTACTAAAAATTTAGCAATAAAAGTTGGGATTGACTCTTCTAAAATAAGTGTAATTTTTCCAGGTATAACAAAACCAGATCAAATAGAAAATTTATATCAAGCTAAGGCCAAAAAAATTTTTAATGATTCCTTTCCAAAAATAATTACTGTTTCAAGATTGGATAAAAGAAAAGGACATGATAAAATTTTAATGTTAATAAAAAATTTAAAACCAAAATTTCCTAAAATTAAATATGTATCAATTGGTTTTGGAAAAGAGGAAAAAAATTTGTTAAAACTTAGAAAAGAATTAAATTTAGAAAATGAAGTAATTTTTTTAAAAGATATTGAGTATAAATTAAAAATTGCTCTTATATCAGAATCTAATTTATATTTAATGCCATCACGTATAGAAAAAAAATCTGTTGAAGGTTTTGGCATATCTTTCGTTGAAGCTGCATCCTATGGGGTTGGTTCAATAGGCGGTAAAGATGGTGGTGCTTCTGATGCTATTGATCATAAAAAAACTGGATTAATTTGTGATGGAAATGATCTAAACTCAATTTATGACTCGGTTTTAAATTTTTTTGATAATAAAAATTTTATTAAATACGGACTTAATGCGAAAGAATTTTCAAAAAATTTTCATTGGGATAAAATTATCAAAAATTATTTAAAATTAATCAATTAATTCCAATTTTTTTTTTATTAATAGATAAACCTCTTCGGCTTTAAGGATATTTAGATTAGTTGAAGTTATTGGTTTAAAATTTTGTGTTTCAATTGAAACTTTTTCAGGAGTTGTATGGTGACCAAATATAACAGTTCCCTTTTTTCCTAAATGTGCAGTCATATGAGCTGGTCCTGTATCATTTGCTATAACATAACTAGATTTATTTATTAAACCAGCCAGTTCCATAATATTTAGTGATTGTCCTGAGTTAGTAATCGATATTGCATTAATATTTTTAGCTTCATCAATTTCATTAGGTCCTGGAGCTATGACAACTTCAATATTTGGATGATTAGTTTTTATTATATCAATTAAATTATTAAAGTGAGGCCATTTTTTATGAGATAATTGTGGTGAACAAAAGGGAAATAATAAAATAAAATTTTTTCCAAAAAATTTATTAATTATTTTATCAATGTTAACAGCAGCCCATGAAAAATCTGGTTTGAGAGTATAATTCGTTTTAATATTTGAGTTAACGAGTTGTATATTGAATCTATTTAAAACTGACTCTTTATCAAAATCACTTTTTTTTTCATTTATTTTTAACGTAGTGTCTGTACTGCTCCACTTGCTGGCGTTTAATAGAAATTTTTTGTAAAATCTAGTTCTAGATGAATTTTGTAAATCAAATACATATGAAAAATTATATTTTTTTAATAATTTTTTTAATTTATAGAGATAATATAAATTCCATCTAGGAAGCCTCTTGTCTAAAAGTACAGCATCAACATAAGGGCACTTACTTAAAAGTTCAACATACGGTAAAGTGGTTAAAATAAAGATTTTCTTATCTGGATAATTTTCTCTAATGTCCCTAAGAGCTCCACTTATTTGCGAAATATCACCTAACGAGCCATGTTTTATAATCAAAATATTTGACATAAGTTAATTAAATTTAGTAAATCAATTTAGCATAAATATGACAAACAAATCTAAAAAAATACTATCTGAAATATCTGCTGGAGAATTATTAGACAAAATAAGTATTTTAGAAATTAAATTAGGAAAGATTGATAATAAAAACAGCTTAAATGAAATTAATAAAGAGTACAAACTTTTAAAAGAATCACAAAAAACTAACATTGAAGATACAGAAGGAGTTCAAAAGCTTTTTGATCAAATTAAAGCGATAAATTTAGACCTGTGGGACATAGAAGATAAAATAAGAATTTGCGAAAAAAATAAAGATTTCGGAAAAAATTTTATTGAGTTAGCAAGAAAAGTTTATTTAACTAATGATAAAAGATCTAAAGTTAAATCTAAAATAAATGAAGTTTTGGGTTCCAATATTAAAGAAATAAAGCATTACGAAGATTATTAGTTATAATTATATCTTTTTTCTAAATACTTAATAAAATTGTGAATTATAAAAGTCATTAATAAATAAATACTTCCAGCAACTATGAATACTTCGACAGGTCTAAAAGTGGTCGATATAATATGTTTAGCTACACCGGTTAAATCTAATAACGTAACAGTGCTTGCTAAAGATGTTCCTTTCAGCATAAGTATCATCTCATTTCCATAAGCTGGTAATGATTGTCTAATTGCTATAGGTAACTTTACTTTGAAAAATGTATTTATTTTACTTAAGCCTAGTCCTTCTGCAGCTTCTACAATACCTTTATTTATAGTTTCAAAAGCTGATCTAAAAATTTCTGAGGAATAAGCTCCGGTATTTAAAGTAAAAGCAAGAATGGCACATGAATAGGGTTCTTTTAAAAAAATCCAAAGAAAAGATTCTCTTATCCACTCAACTTGGGCAAGACCAAAATAAATTATAAAAATCTGCACTAGTAACGGAGTGCCTCTAAAAATATAGGAGTAATAATAGGCTATAAAAAAAAATATTTTAATTTTGCTCGTTCTTAATATTGCAGTAAAAAAACCAACAAATAATCCAAAGAATAAAGATAAAAAAGTTAACTGAATAGTTAATTTTGTTGCTTTTAAAAGTCTAGG
>MDTG01403367.1_pt1 | contig 12453 bp, 13 predicted proteins | sample 811421 | NCBI WGS metagenome assembly MDTG01 (sample SAMN05326645, study PRJNA326480) | marine metagenome | isolation source: seawater | place: Pacific Ocean: South East | collected 2011
ACCGGAGCTACTAACATGGAACCGGAACCTATAAAAGCATTGTCATTTACTATTGTTTTATGCTTATTGACACCATCGTAGTTACAGGTGATTGCTCCTGCACCAATATTGACGTCATTACCAAGAGTAGTATCGCCTATATAGCTTAAATGATTAATTTTTGTCGAATTACCAATAACCGAATTTTTTATTTCTACAAAATTACCAATATTGCAATTTGATTTAATTTTAGTGCCAGGTCTAATTCTTGCAAACGGGCCGATAGTAGATCCATCACCTATGGATGCGCCAAAAATAATAGTATTAGGCTTAATGAAAACATTTTTTCCAATTTTGCATCTATTCAGAAAACAATTGTGGCCTATAATAGAATTTTCGCCAACAGAAACGTCGTCTTCAAATACACAATTGATATCAATTTCCACATTTTTACTCACACGTAAGTTGCCTCGAATATCTGTTCTGGCAGGATCGCGAATCAATGTGCCACTCTCTAGAAGAGCTTCTGCTTTTTCTCTCAGGAATTTTTGCTCTAAATTAACTAAGTCAGTTTTGGAGTTTACACCTGACACTTCCAGTTCATTTGCAAATTTATATGTAGTAACCTTTTTTTTGTTATCTATAAGAAGCTTAACGATATCAGTGAGATAGTATTCTTTCTTTTGATTGTTATTTTGGATTTCTGATATATATTTACGTAATATTTTTTCATGAATCGCTATTATCCCAGTATTGACTTCACAAATTTGCCTCTGTACTTGAGAAGTCTCTTTTTCTTCCACGATTGATTGAAATTTGTTATTCAGTCTTATAATCCTCCCATATCCTCTAGGACTTTCTAACTCAACAGTACCCACGACAGCATCGTAGTTTTTTAATTTGCTGATAATTTTTTTTATAGAACTACTTTTTATAAATGGTATGTCTCCACATAGAATTAAAAGCTTTGAATTTGAGACAGGTTTTTTCTTTAAAGCTGCTAAAACTGCTCCTGCAGTCCCATTTAAAACTGTTTGATATACATGCCCAACTTTTTCTTCATCTAGTATTTTCTTTAAATCTGATGAGTTTTTGTTAATAACACATAAATTGTTTTTTGCATTTGCACCTTTAAGGGATGAAATAATATGTTGTATAACTGGCTTTCCAGCAATATTGAAAAGCAATTTTGATTTGTTAGCTTTCATTCTAGTGCTTTTGCCAGCGCCTAGAATTACCGATATAAACATACAAGCTACCCCTGCTTATTTTTTATTATTACTTCTCAGTTTTTTAATGAGACGCAATTGAGCTGCTGCTTGTAATAGTTCTGATTTAGCTTTGGAAGAATCTACATCATTTGCGCTGTTTTTCATAGCTTCTCTAGCTACTCTCTCAGCTTCTAAAGCTCTTTCTTCATCTAAATCATCTTCACGTAATGCAGTATCAGACAAAATTGTCACCTCATTGGGTTGTATTTCCAATATACCACCACTTACGTAAAAGGTCTTCATTTCATCTTTGCTAATTTGTGCTCTGACGTCTCCAGGCTTTAACTTGGTGATCAAAGGTGTATGTTTAGGGGATATACCAACTTCACCCATTTCAGCGGGCGCATATACCATTTCAACTTCTTCAGAGAAAAGTTCTTCCTCTGCACTCACAATTTCAAGCTTGATTTTATCTGTCATTATTTAATTTCTTCAGCTCTTTTTTCTGATTCTGAAATTTCACCAATCATATAAAATGCTTGTTCAGGAAGATGATCGTAATCACCATTTACAATAGCTTGGAAACCTTTAATTGTATCTTTAAGGGAAACATATTTTCCAGGTGTTCCCGTAAATGTTTCTGCAACATAGAAAGGTTGAGACAGATATCTTTGAATTTTTCTTGCCCTGTTGACAGCTAATTTATCTTCTTCCGATAGTTCATCCATTCCAAGGATTGCAATAATATCCTTAAGCTCTTTATATTTTTGTAGAACACCTTGGACTGCTCTCGTAGTATCATAATGTTCTTGACCAATAACTAGTGGGTCTAACTGTCTACTAGTAGAATCAAGAGGGTCAACAGCTGGGTATATTCCTAACTCAGCAATGTTTCTTGATAGCACTACAGTCGCATCAAGATGAGCAAAAGTTGTTGCAGGACTTGGATCGGTCAGATCGTCCGCAGGAACATAAACTGCCTGTATAGAAGTAATAGATCCAGATTTAGTTGAAGTAATGCGTTCTTGAAGCACCCCCATTTCTTCTGCGAGCGTGGGTTGATAGCCTACAGCAGATGGCATACGTCCTAGTAAAGCAGATACTTCTGTCCCTGCGAGAGTATAACGGTAGATATTATCAACAAATAAGAGAGTGTCACTCCCTTCGTCTCTAAAATGCTCAGCCATTGTAAGGCCTGTAAGAGCAACACGAAGTCTATTTCCTGGAGGTTCATTCATCTGGCCATACACGAGAGCAACTTTGTCAATTACTTTTGCATCAGTCATTTCATGAAAGAAATCATTTCCCTCACGAGTCCTCTCTCCAACACCAGCGAAAACAGAGAAACCACTATGCTCTGCGGCAATATTTCTAATGAGCTCCATAAGAATGACTGTTTTACCAACTCCTGCACCACCAAATAAACCAACTTTTGATCCTTTAGCAAATGGACATATTAAGTCTACAACTTTGATGCCTGTCTCTAGAATTTCTACTTCTGAAGCCTGCTCCGAGAAAGTTGGTGCAGATCTGTGAATTGGCATAGTTTTTTTGGCTTTGATATCGCCCGCGTTGTCGACAGGTTCTCCAAGTACATTCATAATTCTCCCAAGAGTTTTTTCACCAACGGGAACATTAATAGGAGCTCCAGTATTATTGACTGACAGACCTCTTTTTAGTCCATCAGTAGATCCCATAGCAATTGTTCGTACTATACCATCACCGATTTGTTGCTGTACCTCAAGAGTTAGTCCACTCTCATCAACTTTTAATGCATCAAATACTTTTGGCATAGAGTTTCTTGAAAACTGAACATCAATTACAGCTCCAATAATTTCTACAACTTTACCTGCTTCCATTTTTTATCTCCTGTCTTATAATGCTGCTGCGCCAGAAATAATTTCTGATATTTCTTGTGTTATCGCTGCTTGCCTATTTTTGTTATAAATTAACTGTAATTCTGCTATTAAATCTGTTGCATTATCTGATGCTGCTTTCATCGCAACCATTCTAGATGCTTGCTCGCACGCTAAATTTTCAGCAATTCCTCTATATACCAATGATTCAATATATCTATTAAACAGTGATTCTAAAACTGTTTCTGCATCCGGCTCATATAAATAATCCCAATAGTAATCGTAGTCATTGTTTTTTTCTTCTACCTGTATTGGTAATATTTTTTGAACAATTGGTTCTTGGCTAACGGTATTAACAAACTTATTATAAACTACATAAACTTCATCGATGTCTTTGTTTATAAACTTATCTATAGTACTTTTAATGAGGCCAAGGACTTGTTCAATTTTTGGTTTATCGCCCAGCTGAGACTGTTGAGCTATAACATCGCCACCAATTCTTTGAAAAAAAGACGATGATTTCCCTCCTATCAGAGAAAATGCTGAAGAGATCCCAGAGTTTTTGTCCTCCTCTATAGTCTCGAGAACTAATTTAAAAAGATTGTTATTGAGTCCTCCACACAATCCTCTATCAGATGAGACTATAATAAAGCCTTTCTTTTTGACGTCTCTTATTTCAAAAAATTCAGAACTATACTCTGGGTGTGCATGAGCAAGGTGAGATATCACATTTGAGATTTTATCAGCATATGGTCTTGCTTTTGACATTTGATCTTGAGCTTTTTTCATTTTACTAGCAGCTACCATCTCCATAGCTTTTGTAATTTTTTGAGTATTCTGAATACTTGCAATTTGTGAACGTATTTCTTGGCTACCAGACATTTGCTAAAAAACTCCTTTATCTTTAAAATCGTCCATGAGAGCTTTCAGCTTTGCTGCTATATCATCGTTGTAATCACAGTTAGTATTAATTTCATTCACTAAGTCACCATACTTCTCTGATGAGAATTCATGAAGTGCCTTCTCGTATGAAATAATTTTTTCTAATGAAACATCATCTAAGTATCCCTCATTGGCTGCAAATAATGAAATTGCCATCCCAGCAACAGACAGAGGAGAGTATTGTGACTGCTTCATAAGTTCAGTAACACGTTTACCTCGTTCTAATTGTTTTCTTGTAGCCTCGTCTAAATCAGATGCAAACTGTGAAAATGCAGCGAGCTCACGATATTGAGCCAATGCGAGTCTTACTCCACCACCTAGCTTCTTAATAATCTTTGTTTGTGCAGCTCCGCCGACACGAGAAACTGAAAGGCCAGCGTTTATCGCGGGTCTAATTCCAGCATTAAACAAGTCTGTTTCCAAAAATATCTGTCCATCAGTGATAGAAATTACATTTGTTGGAACAAAGGCAGATACATCTCCTGCTTGTGTCTCTATTATCGGAAGCGCAGTAAGAGATCCGGTTTTACCTTTCACCTTACCGTCTGTAATATCATTAACAGCATCCTCGTTTATTCTTGCAGACCTCTCTAGAAGTCTTGAATGCAAATAGAATACGTCTCCAGGATAAGCTTCTCGCCCTGGAGGTCTTTTGAGAAGGAGTGATACTTGTCTGTAAGCCCATGCTTGCTTAGTTAAATCATCATATACAATCAGAGCATCCTCGCCGGAATCTCTAAAATATTCACCCATAGCACAACCTGAATAAGGTGCGATGTATTGCATGGCCGCAGAATCAGCTGCAGATGCAGCAACAATGATTGTATGTTTTAAAGCATCATGCTCTTCGAGCTTTCTAACCACCGCAGCAATCGAAGAAGCTTTTTGACCTATCGCAACATATATACATTTAACGCCAGTATCTTTTTGGTTGATTATGGCATCAATTGCTACGGCAGTCTTGCCAGTTTGTCTATCACCGATAATAAGTTCACGTTGACCCCGACCAATTGGAACCATTGCATCAATAGATTTAAGTCCAGTTTGCACTGGCTGATCAACTGACTTTCTTTCAATTACGCCAGGTGCGATTTTTTCTATGGGTGATTTTGTTTTAGAAGTTATTGGCCCCCCGTTATCAATTGGCTCGCCAAGGGAGTTAACAACTCGACCTAAAAGTTCATTTCCAACAGGTACTTCGAGTATATTCCCAGTGCATTTGACCGTATCTCCCTCAGATATTGATTTGTAATCACCAAGTATAACTGCACCAACAGAATCTCTCTCTAAGTTTAGTGCAAGCCCATAAATATTATTCGGAAACTCAAGCATCTCACCCTGGAGAGCATCAGTGATGCCATATATTCTTGCTATACCATCTGTCAGTGAAACCACGGTTCCTTCGTTGTGTGATTGTGTTTCAATATCAAGATTTTTAATTTTATCTTTAATGATGTCGCTGATTTCTGTTGGATTAATTGTCATTGTTATTACCTATTAATTGTGATTTGTTCTTTCATTGTGCTTAACTTATATTTAATACTGAAGTCAGAGACCTGGTTCTCTATATTAATTTTTATGCCGGCAAGAAGGTCCTTATTAATGATCTCTTCTATCTGAATTTTTTTCTTATGTTTTTCCTCAAGGCTGGTTTTTAGCAATTTTTTCTGATCACCAGTTAAAGGAAATGCTGTTTCTATTTCTGCGATTGTAATATTGCGATCATTCAATATCATTTCTCTGTATAATCTGAAAACTTCATCAATATAGTACACTTTTTTATTTTCGATCATAATAGCAAGAAAATTACTAAATAATGGTTGTTTAACCGAAAGAAAACTATTTAGAAAATCTAAAGTTTTCTCAGTAGATATTTTAGGGCTTGCTATGATGGCTTTCACATCACCATCAACTATTACGCGAGACAATGTAGACAAGCTATCTGACCACTTGTCAACAGCTTGTGTATCAGAAGCGATTTTGTATGCAGCTTCTGCATAAGGCCTAGATAATGTTACAGTGTCTGTCACTTATTAAGAACCTCTTGTATTATTTTGTTGTGCATATCTTTATCAACTTCTTTGCTAATAATTCTCTCAGCACATAGAACAGATAACTCCGCAATATCGTCTTTAAGTTTTTCTCTAGCTGCATTCATCTCTTGTTCTAGTTGTTGCGTTGAGGATTTTGCAATCTTTTTAGCTTCTTCTCTTGCTGATAGTCTTGCTTCTTCAACAATGTTTTTTGATTTGGATTCAGCATCACTTAAAATAGCAGATGCTTTAGTTTTAGCTTCGTCTATTCTTGTGGAGAATTCGATAGTTGCTTGTTCAATTTTCTTTTGTCCTTGTTCAGCAGCAACGAGACCATCCGTGATTTGTTTAGTCCTATTTTCCATCGCCTGTGTCAAAGGCTCCCACAAGTATGCTTTGATGAACCAAACAAACACAACAAATGTGATCATTTGTCCAAATAGTGTAGCTGTTACATTCATTTATCTTAAACTCCTTATGCGCCTAATGCTGCTTTGGCTGCGCCTACAAAAGGATTTGCAAAAACAAAGAACATCGCAAATGCAAGAACAATAAATGGGAACGACTCCATCAATCCTGCAGTTATAAACATTTGAGTTCTTAGTGCAGGTAACATTTCGGGTTGTCTTGCGATGCCCTCAATATATTTCATACATATTAAACCCCAGCCTAAAGCTGACCCAAGTCCAGCCGCAGCTAACATTATAGATACGCCCAAACTTGTCGATGAATATATCTGCGTAATCATGTCTGGTGTAAGTGTTTCCATTATTTTACCTCTCTTGTTGTTAGTGTGATTCCTCTGATGCCATGCTTATATACATTATGGTAAGAACCATAAATATGAATGCTTGAAGGGTGATTACCAAAATATGAAAAATCGCCCATAGGCTTCCAGGTATTGGGATGATGTACCATGGCAACAGCGCAATCAGCAAAAATACTAACTCGCCTGTGAACATATTCCCAAAAAGTCTTAATGCCAAACTTAGTGGTTTAGCTAATTCCTCTACTAAAGTTAAAATAAAATTTACTGGTGCTAGATAGATACCAAAAGGATGCACCATAAATGATTTCATGTATCCTCCAAAACCTTTTATTTTAACGTTGTAGTATATACATAACAAAAATATAGAAATTGACATCGCAAATGTTGTATGCGGATCAGTGGTTGGAACGACTTTAAGATAATGAATTCCCATCATTTCTGCAAGTTTTGGAAGTAGATCGACGGGAATCAAATCCATTGCATTCATAAGCAGAACCCATATAAATATCGTTAAACCCATAGGGCCAACTATCTTATTAGGTTTTGGAAAAGCCTCTTTAACAAGACTATTTACAAAATCTATGAGCGACTCAAGAACATTCTGCATGCCAGACGGCGCTCCAGATGTAACGTTCCTACCTACGCGATAAGCAAAAAACATCACAATACTTGCAAGTAGAATACTAAAGAACATCGTATCAATATTGATAGTCCAAAAACCTTCGCCAGCTGACAACGGCTGTAAATGATGTTGAATATAGTTAACTGGGTTATCTGTAGCTGGCGCTGTGTTATCCATAAGTTACCTAATAAATTGTTTTATTCTTATTAAAAACATATCCAATTTGCGTGACAGCAAATGCTACTAACATTTGCAAGGCATCCAAGCTCATAGTCACTATGCCTAAATAGAAGCCCACTAGAACTAGCGCCATCCTTAATAAGAGGCTCTTAAAAATTACTAGCGTACCTCCAGTAATATTTTGCCCGCTTGCAGCTTCACCTGCTTGGTTAATACTTCTTGCGAGTAAAATTGTGTTCATGATTGAGATGACTCCTCCAAATAGAGATGATTCTATCCGTTGGTAACCCATATTCATGAATACAAGCGCTGTTATTACCGCGATTATACCTTGATAGGCAACTACTCTTCTCACTGTTGATATTCACCATGAGCAATTATGACCACTTTTTAGTCAGGGATAGTATAGTTTAGTATCGCATTGGATTCAATTTATAAACTTAAAAACTTGCCTAGAATACTAATTTTTATCAATGCTTCTTATTTTATCAATAATCCCATCTAGCTCAGACATGCTGGAGTACTTTATATTTACTACTCCGCCTTTCCTGCTGTGCTTGATTGTAATCTTAGCTCCAAGCAAATCTGTTAGCGTTCGTTCAAGTATTACAGTATCTTGATCCTTAAGTGCAGGCTTTGGTTTATTGTTTTTTGAACTAATTATTCTCTCAAGAGCCCTAACTGACAGATTCTTTGAAATAGATAGTTCTATAATTTTTTTTTGTTCGATAGCGGAAAGGGTCAAAACAGCTCTAGCATGCCCCATAGTAATCTCTCCTAGCCTCAGCCGTTCTTTTGCAAAATCACAGAGATCATTGAGCCTTAGTAAGTTACTTACATGGGCTCTTGACTTACATATATATCTCGCAACGTCATCATGGCTCATATCAAACTCTTCAATTAACCTCAGAAGAGACTCTGCTTCCTCCATGCTGTTTAAATCCTCTCTCTGCACATTCTCAACAATCGATAGAACTGCTGATGTCTTGTCATCAGCTTCAATAATAATTGCGCTTATAGTTTCTTTTTGTAGGAGCTGTGTTGCTCTCCAACGCCTTTCGCCAACAATTAATTCATATCTATCGCCTATCTTGCGAACAACTATTGGAGCAATCTGTCCATTTTCATTAATCGACTCTGCAAGCTGTTGTATCTCATCCTCTCTAAATATTTTTCTTGGCTGGTTACGGTTTCTCTCAATTTTGTGAACTTGAATCTGTGAGGGGTTATCGCTTGGATTATTCTCTGTTTTTACTTCTGATTTATTTGAACTGCTTAAAAGAGAGTCGAGTCCTGAGCCTAGTGCCTTACGTTTGGTCATACTTCAAATATAACCTTACTAGTCTTTTTTGTACATATCTGTCACTCGTCTTTAATAACCTCTCCGGCAAGAGAATAATACGATAATGAACCTTTAGACAGTCCATCGTATTGAAGAATAGACATGCCATGACTCGGCGCTTCTGCAACTCTTATGTTTCTTGGTATCTTTGTTTTATAAAGATTATCAGGAAAATATTGATTTAGTTGTTCACTCACATCATTAGACAAATTATTTCTGGAATCGAACATCGTCCTCAATATGCCTTCAATTTTTAAGCTTTCATTTGAAGAACTCTGAATTTGGTTGATTGTATTTATGAGTTCACTTAGACCCTGTAGTGCATAAAACTCGCATTGTACTGGTATTAACACCCCTGTCGAACAGACTAATGCATTAACTGTTAGTATATTAAGAGAAGGAGGACAGTCCATTAGAATATAGTCGTAATTTCCTGAAACCTTTGAAAGTTTATTTTTAAGAGTGAATTCTCTATTATCCTTTGAGATTAGGTTGACTTCGCTTTCAGTAAGTTCTGGCGTTGCGGGCAATAAATCGAATCCGTCATTGGATGTCATGATTGCTTCGTCAATATTGTGTCTATCGAGTAAGACATCATTTATTGAATATTTGATTGAAGCTGAATCTGTACCCGAACCACGAGTTGCATTAGATTGTGGATCAAGATCAACTAACAAAACTCTCCTTTTCATTTTTGTTAGACATGCGGCGAGATTGATAGTTGTTGTTGTTTTACCAACTCCGCCCTTTTGGTTAACTATTGATAATATTTTCAAATTTGACCTCGGCAACAATCCTATTTGTCTCGAAAAAAGGAGATGGAATCACATACGTACTGACATTGAATTCTTTTAGGCATTCTTTACTTAACTCTAACACTGGACTACCTGTTAGCATATATGCTTTTGATACTTGTTTACTTTTTTTTATCATTTTCATTAAATAGATAAATTTTTTTTCAAAATTCATTTTTGATATTATTTTATTGCTGAAATTTTTAAGCAAAACCGTATCAGTAGAAAATAGAGATTCTGGCTTTAGAACGTCTTTTTGCAATACTTCAGTATTATGTAAACCAAGCTCTGCAACAGCTATAGTAAGAAAATCTATAAATGTGCTCTTTCGGTCCATTAATACTACTCGTTTATCTGGATTTAATATAGAAATTACAATTCCCGGTATGCCGCCTCCAGATCCAACATCTGTGTATGACTCTCCAGATAAATAATTGTTTAATTGATAAGAGTCGTATATTTCTCGACAAATTACATAATCATTATCTGATGATGACACTATGTTATTTATCTCATGCCATTTAAACAACAAATCAAGATAGCTTTTCAGTAACTTTTTTATATTGTTGTCTTCATCTATAAATATATCTTCGATTTTACTTTCTATATTGAAAGACATTTGTTATTTTCTATTTTTCTTTAGAAAGATTTTTATGAGTGTTAGGGCAGATGTTGTCACACCAGGCACATTCGAAGCTTGCCCTATATTTTCAGGACTAGCTTTTTGAAGTCTCTCTATACATTCATTTGATAGTCCCTTTATATCATTGTAATCAATATTTTTAGGGATATTGCTTTTGTAGCTTGCCTTAAGCGTTTCAATTTCTTTTTCCTGTTTAACAGCGTAACCTTCATACCTTATGTCTGATGCAACTATATGTCCAATAGAAGAATTAGCAGTGATTCCAAATGCTGGAAGTTTCATTAAATCTGAATAGCTTATTTTTGAAGTTTTTAGAAGAGATGCAAGAGATCTTTTTTCTCTAAGCGAAAGATTGAATCTTTCTTTAATCAGTCTATGAGTATTTGAGTCCAAATCTATTTTAATTTTCTCGAGCCTATCTTTTTCTGCAGACATTCTTTGAACTTTCTTACAAAATAAATCATAGCGATGTTTGCTTACAACTCCTAATTCAAAGCCCTGCTTTGTCAATCGGAGATCAGCATTATCGTCTCTTAATCTAAGCCTATACTCAGCTCTACTGGTAAACATTCTATATGGCTCAGTAACTCCTTGGTTGATAAGATCGTCTATGAGAACGCCGATGTAAGATTCATGTCTTTTTGGGGTCCAAGGTTTTTCGTTGCGAGACAATAGTGCAGCATTTATTCCAGCTATTATTCCTTGAGCTGCTGCTTCCTCATAACCAGTCGTTCCGTTTATTTGACCTGCCATAAACAATCCTTTAATGTTCTGAGTTTCCAAACTTGAATGCAAACCTCTCGGATCAAAATAACTATACTCAATAGCGTAGCCAGGCTGCGTAATCTCGCATCTCTCTAAACCTTTAATTGTCTGTAGAAACTGTTTTTGTGTATCAAGTGGCAAACTTGTCGATATACCATTAGGATAAATCTCTAGGTTATCGGATGTCTCAGGCTCAAGAAAAATCTGGTGGCTAACTTTATCAGAAAATTTATAAACTTTGTCCTCTATTGAAGGACAATATCTTGGACCAACAGTATTAATCTTACCATTGAACATTGGCGATAGATTTTTTGACTCAGCTATTATTTCATGAGTTTGTGTGTTTGTGTGGGTAATAAAACATGGGAGTTTTTTTGTTATTAACGCATCCTCTCCGTAATGATCATGGAGATAAGACAGCATTGGGAGAGGCTTGTCACTATCTTGTTGTAGTAATCCTTCAAAATTAATTGATTGTGTTTTTATTCTGGGTGGCGTGCCCGTTTTTAATCTATCAATGGAGAAACCCATATCACGAAAGAATCTTTCCAAATCAACTGATGCTTTATCACCTGCTCTTCCAGCAGGAAACGTTTTATCTCCCATGTGAATTACACCATCAAGAAAGGTTCCAGCTGTGAGTATTATGGTTTTAGCATCAATCTGCTCTTCTGTGTCTATTACTATTCCGCTTACTTTATCAGATTTAAAATTAAGTGATTTAACTGTGGACTGCAACACAGTGAGATTTTTGTGATGCATAATTTCTTTTTGAATAGCTTTCTTATAAAGATCTCTACAAGTTTGTATTCTAGTTGCTCTTACTGCCGCGCCTTTGCTAGAATTTAGCACCCTTGATTGTAGTGCTGCATTATCAGCAGCTTTACACATAAGGCCATCCAAAGCATCAACCTCTCTTGCCAAATGTGATTTGCCTATTCCTCCAATTGCTGGATTGCAACTCATTTGTCCAATACCATCGAGCTTCATTGTTACTAGGAGAGTATTTGCCCCCAGACGCGCAGAAGCATGAGCTGCCTCACAGCCTGCATGCCCACCACCAACAACTATTACATCAAAACTTTTCACTACTTGCCTATACAAAAATTATTAAATATCTCATTCAGTAAATCCTCTGTTGAATTTTGCCCTAAAATAGATGATAAAGCCATATGCGCCAGCCTTAGCTCTTCAGCAGAGAAATCAAAATTGCCTTGAATTATATTCTCTTTAGACTGTTGTAAATGTTGCTGCCCTTTTTGCAAAAGCTCAACATGCCTCGTTCTTGCCAGATAAGTATTATCTGATGGGTCATTA
>MDTG01223945.1_pt1 | contig 12452 bp, 9 predicted proteins | sample 811421 | NCBI WGS metagenome assembly MDTG01 (sample SAMN05326645, study PRJNA326480) | marine metagenome | isolation source: seawater | place: Pacific Ocean: South East | collected 2011
CAGGTACTGGAACAGGAACTGGAACAGCGACAGGTACTGGAACAGGAACTGGAACTGATACCGGAACAGGTACTGGAACTGACACTGGAACAGGTACTGGAACTGACACCGGAACAGGTACTGGAACTGACACCGGAACAGGTACTGGAACAGGTACTGGGACAGGAACTGGGACAGGAACTGGAACTGGAACTGGGACAGGTTCAGGTACTGGAACAGGCACTTAGGGAAAAGTAATTCTAAAATCTGAATTTATTTACTAGGGATATAAGCTCATTATTTTTGAACAATAATGAGCCTGGATCTTTTGTCAAAGGCCTCCATTCAAAAGCTGTTAAGTTTCTCTTTGATGAAAGAATAGATCTGAATGGAATTATTACATGAATACCTTTATCAAAAGAGCCCTCTCCATATTGTTCATAAGAAACGTCAGTAAAGGTAAAGAAAAAACCAAAAGTTACATTATTCTTAAAGACCTTTGAAAATCTGTAGGTAGCACCTACATCACCTGCTAAATATTCGCCATACGAAATATTTGATAGTATTCTCGTGTTTGGCTCAAATATAGATAAATTAAATCGTGATAAAGCATTCTCATAATTCTTATGAGAGAAGCTCATTTCATAAGCTCTTTTTTTGACATAAAAACTTTCAAAACCCAATGATATTAATGAATTCTGTGGGGAGTATACATATTCAAAACCAATCCCAGAAAACATATCTTCGAGAATGCCTCCTGAAAATTTATAATAATGGTTTTTATCATTGCCATAATAATCAAGCTGTAATCTCCCTATTGAAATTCCATTTCCAAACTGATTCAGGTATTTCTTGATATCAGACCTAACTTGATTAGGAAATGTATCTTTTGGTCCGATAAATAAACCATCAAAATCATCGACTATAGAATATTTCAAATTTGATGTAATAATTAAATCTGAATTAAGGATCAACTCCGAATCGTTTTCTAATAATAAACCACTAAATAAAAAATCTTCCCTAGCAGCGATCATAAATTTAGGTTTGATAGAAATCTGATTATTAAAGTAAGGATACTGTTCCTTAATTAAAAACTCTTTTTCCTCAAGATTATCATCTTCAAACTTTTTGACAGATCGCAAGTTATAGCTTGACCTACTTGGTATAACAACCTGTCTCATTGTCATACCAAGCTGCTTATGAGTTAAAATTATATCTTCATCCTCATCTAATTCTGCGTGTTTAATTGCTAATATGACTACTTCTTCTGCATCTTCAAAATTATCATACAAATTTTGCGTAAAGCTAACTTCTCTAGATGTATCTGACTTATTTATTTCAATAAGCCCTATGTTGTTTTCATCTAAAATTCTTTGTAAGTCCCTTCTTGAATCTAAGGTGTTTTCTTTTATTTTCTTAAAACCAGTGGACTGAGAGTAGTTCAAAAAGTTTCCATCTATAGAGTATGAAAAGTTAACTTCACCCCCTCGTTCATAAGAAAATAAAAAGTTATTGTTGTTGAGTTTAAATTTAATACCGTAATTGATATCAGAATTAAATTGCTCTTCTGATGAGAAGCGTTTATTTTTATTCAGCGGGTCTCGTTCGGCAATTAAAAATATATTATTGTTAAATTTGTATTCTAAGCCGTAAAATATTGACGCTTTCTTCCCTGAAAAAAAAAGTCCAGAATTTAGAACACCAGTTCTTCCATCTCTTCTTCTGCTATTGAATCCTTTTGATATTCTAGTAAGAGGATTATCAATTTGTTTTCCGTATGCCATATCACCCCACCCCAAACCAACTGTTGTAGAAAATTTGCCCATTTGTTTTGAGGCGACAAAATACTCAGATGAGAATAGACCTGTTCCCGCGAAATCGTTTAATCCAACAGCTATTGAAGGAAAGTATTCTGTTTCGTTAAGCAATTTAATTTTGGTGTTGAAACCTTTGTCTTTATAGCTTTGCCTAAAATTTGAACCAGGATATGGCAAGTTTTCAATACTTATGTAAAAAATAGATGCTTCTAGCCAATTAAAAGGTGATGCCGTTATAGTTCCCCTTCTTAACGGAAAGCCTCTATAAATATGAGCTCTTATAGAGGATTCCTTCATTATATAGGCATTTGGTATATTAATAAGCCCGGATATACCTTGCGCAGATGTAGCATGCCCGCATAATGAAAAGAATAATAAAGCAGCTAAAAATATTTTATCTTTGTATTGCATTCAATGATGCAGCTGCAAACGCAATATCAGAAAGTATTTGAACCATCTGAGAAACCAGAGGTATAGTACTTATAAATTCAACATTTCTAGGTACTACAATTATGTCTCCAGGTTGAATTACGTAATCCTGTTGAAATGGATTATTGCTTGTTACAACTGACTCTCCATTATATTTTATTACATAAACGTTATTCTTATCTGCATATTTGGTGAAGCCTCCGGATGCATTTATATAATCATTTATAGTATATGAGTGCGAGAAGGGCACTGTAGATGGATTATTGAGCTGCCCCTGAGTGATGATATATTTTACTTTTTGTGCAAAAATAATATTATCGCCATCTTGAAGGATAAGATCTTCTTTAAAACGTGAGTTATCTGTAAAATCAGCAACAAGCCTTCCTGAAAAGGAGTCTATTGCAACCTCTTCGAGGTATTCTAAAAGCTGAATATTTGAAGACGAGTTTACTTGATTGTTAGAACTGCCATTATTCGATCCTTGTATTAAAGCATCAAGAAGCAGATCACGGGCATTGGAGAAAGATATCCTTTCTTTTTCTCTCAATTCACTTCTTGATAAAAATATGCCTCTTAAATCAATATTATTTGAATACCCTCCTGCTAGCTCTACAGCATTTAGGTAGGTTATTCCTTTTTTGACCCTGTATTTCCCTGGAAAATTAATTTCTCCATTTAACTCAATATCTATGTAAGATCCATAAAACTTTGGAGAAAAGGATAAATGCATGCCAGGAAGAAATTTGAAGGAGTTGCCCTGCGATGCTTGGGTGTACTTTATCTTTCTTTCACCGGTATTTAGAAATGTCTTGTCTAGGTCAACTTGATCTTGGATGCCTAAATAATTCATTATCGCAGATACCGAAAATATACCTGCCATTGGCAATACAAACACTTTTTCTCCGTATGTAACATACAATGAATTTAAATAGTTAAATTCAAAATTATATTTTTCATTAGATATTCTAGATGCTTGATCTCTCGACAATACATACTCCTTGTCTCCAAACGTAACGTATATAGAGTCTAAAGAGCTCGATTCAAAATCGTCCGTTTCATTAAATAATTCTTTAGTTTCATTTCCAATTAGAGCCATTGATAATTGAGCTACTTGCTCTTCGGATAATTCAGCTATTTGTTCTTCGGACAGGATATCAGACAATTCAGTTATTGGATCTTCAGATAATTCTGCTAATCGATCTTCTGATAGAAGATTTGAAAACTCAGATATTTCTTCTCTGGATAGAAAAGTTATTTTTACATTACTCCCAAGTGTAAAATTTGAATATTCGTCAGGCGATAAGACAGAAAAGGTTTTTTTAATTTTAGTAAAACCCCTATCTTTATATTGTTCCAAAAAAAATGCAAAAGGGTAAATATTTTCAGAGAAAGAAATTTCATCCATTATTTTAGATAAAGGATCCCCTTTTGTATATTTATAAAAACCATCTGAAACTGCATTACCAACTACCTGTGCACTTGTAGAGTTAAACTTTAATCTAGTTGGCACGTAAATTGAATCTAACTGGGCATCTTTAAGAACATCATTTAACTTAATTTTTTCAGTTATAAGCAAATTATCTCTATAAAGATTTGATGTAGCTTTAGTTAAATCAGCGAAGCTCTCTAACTTGGCAAATGCAATAATTTTACTGTAGGAATCATTTTCTATATATTCAAATTTTTTTGATTGCTTTACTGCTCCCTCAATTGATACAAATTTATTGGAAGAATTGATGAGTATGGTATCTCCATTTGATATCGTTAGATTACTGTCAATCTCTCCATTAATTAAAAAATCATATAGATCTACAGTTGTTCTCTCCCCAGAGTTCTTAATAATTGTTACTGTTCTTATACTTGCGTACTCTTTAAGAAAGCCAGCATAGCTTATAACTTCAGTTAATAGTGAAAAAGGATTTATTAAGTAACTTCCTGGTTTTGTTACTTCCCCTACAATAGAAATTTTCCTTAGTGATGCTTTGCTTAAGCCTAAAGACGATTCAGAGCCTATCTGTTTACTTCTAACAATGTTATCTACTTTCTTATTCGCCTCAGATATACTTAAACCAACAATTTTCACTGTACCGATTGTTGGAATTAGTATAGAGCCCGCTAAGTCAATATTCAGCTCATAGATATTGTCTTGTGGGCCATTGATTACTAAAGTAACCTCATCTCCAAAAGATAATTTATATTCCCCATCCATTGGGATGTCTGTAAAAGATTCCTCTGGAGTTGTGGAATTTAGAAAAAAGTCATATCCAAAAAAATCTTTGTAGTACTCTGGCTCAGCAATTTCTTCGTTGAAATCTTCACTTTGTAAAGCTGGGTCTTGATCTTGACCAAAGCTGCCTTCAATACCTTCAATAGTTGACTCTAACTCTTTTTTTACAACATCTATAGTCTCAAGGCTTTGAGAAGAAATTGGCAAAACAATAATCAAAAAAATAAAAAAATATAAAAATTTCGATAAATTCATTTGGAGATATTATACATTAAATGTGTGCTTTTAGTGGTCTGTGCTATGTATTTTTAGTGGCCTCCACCCTTTATAATCAAAGTTATCCCTTTCCAAATAATCCAGCAATCTAACATAACAAGCTCAAAAGAAGATTTTTTTAAATAGATGTGGATATATTCGTACTCATATCGAGGATTTCCCATTTCTGACGTTCCTTTGTTTATATGGCCCAAACCCAATAGGCCACCTTTTAAGAGCTTTCTTGTAACATTTCCCTGCTCAAGATCTCTCTCATAATGAATAATTGACAAAGGCCTTGGGCCGACAATACTCATATCACCTTTTAATACACTCCAGAATTGCGGCAGTTCATCGAGATAGAATTTCTTAACAAAAGAGCCCATTAAAGTTCTGCTTTCTGGTGACCATTCTTCTGAATAAGCTCTCCAATCATGTTTTTTTGCAAGCTCTTTATCAATATATTTTTCTTTTATTAATCTAAGCTTATATTTTGGCACAACCTTACCCTGACTTACGCAGTTGTAAAAATAAATCATAGGCCCCTTATTTTCTTTTAATAACAATCCCTCAATTACATAACAAATTTTCAGAACAAGAAGTATCAAACTTGTTGGAACTAGCACTATGAGCGCAAAAGTTTTATCAAAAACGACTTTTAAAAATTTGTCAGGCAAAGGTGAAGAGAGTGCAAATATATGACTATAATCTTGTCTTATTTGTTTACTAGGAGGCTTATATGGAAAAGCTTCCTTTGGTTCATTAGTATCTACCATTCTTTTGAATAATCTTTAATCCAATCTTCGAATGCTTCTTCTAAATTATAATTAAATTCATATTTATTTTGTTTAAGGAACATGGGATCAATTTCATTAGGTCTTGATAGTTTTTTTATTCTAACGGGATTGAAAGGATTATTTTTAAAAAAGAATCCTAAAAATAATTCCATGATATTAGCAGCAAATAGAATGAAATAAAAAGGCAAAGAAAATATTGGTTTTTTGAAATTGCCAACTTTTTTAATCTTAACAACATAATCCTCAAGTGTTGGACATGGATACATAGTAAGATTTAAAAGTGCAAAATTTTTCTTTTCATTATCAAGTTTTGCTAACAGCCAATCTATAATAAGTGGAATTTCCTTAACATAGATTCCTGCTTTCTTTAAATTCTTGTTCCCCATAAAAAAGAAATATCCACCCTTCACAGCTCTTATCAGCCTTGAAACATTACCTCCCTCGGTTGGTCCAAATACAACTCCTGGCCGAAGTATAATAAGCTGCTTATTTTCCTCCTGATGCCAGATCTTATGAATATACTCAGCAGCTAGCTTTGATGAGCCATATGCAGTAGTTGGAACAGTCAAAGTTTTTTCAGATTTTATACGCGTATCTGCTCCATAAGGTGAGATAGAGCTGGAAAAAACTATCTTTTGACAACTAATATCATCAGCAAAACTACACACATTGTTAGCTCCTCCAATATTAGTCTCAAAGTATTCGATATCTTCATGTCCAGGCTCCCTGTGAACTGCAGCAAAATTAAAAATAATGTCAATCTTTTCACTTGGCTTCCATTCTATTTTTTGCCTTACATCACACTCAATAAATTCAACATTCTTTTTGGTCTCCAGAGACTTTCTAAATATTGATAAGTCATCATTATGTTTTATATCTAACAAATAAATTTTAGAGCATTTTTTAATTAAGTGTTTGGCAAGAAAATGGCCAATGAAACCTGTCCCACCAAATATTGCAACAACTTTATCTTTCATTTTGATTGGTATAAATAAAAGAATATTCTATATAAAATCATAATCCCATTTTTTGTAAAAAATCTTGATTGCGAATATACCATTGAGAGAACCTATTTAGGCCCTCTTTTAAACTAGATTTTGGCTGAAATCCATATTCTTTTATTTTTGTACAATCTGCTTTGGTGAAATTTAAATCGCCCTCAAAAGAACTTGTGTAGCTAAATGGTATTTCTCTGTTCAGAATACACTGATATTCTTCTATAACTGATTCCATTGTGACAACTTGTTCTGAAGAAATGTTAAACACTTCGTGGTTTTCAAATTCAAAGTTTGAAAATATGCAGTTTATTCCTCTTACTGCATCGTCAATATACGTCATGTCTCTTGTTGCCTGTTTTTGAAATAAATTAATCTTGTTTCCCCTAAGTGCTTGTGAAAGAAATATCCAATATGCCATATCTGGCCTTCCATTTTCACCATAAACTGTGAAAAATCGAAGGCCAGCAGCTTTTAATCCGTATTCTCTTGCATAGAATTCAGCGATATTTTCTCCAATTAGTTTAGTTAGTCCGTAGAATGAATTTGGTTTCATTAATTGTTGTTCAGTAGCTGCATTAGTATAAACCCCGTATACTGAAGATGACGAAGCATAAATCAATCTAGCATTTTTTCTAAGTGCTAGATCAAGTACATCATTAAATTCAATCACATTTCTTTTTAAATATAGACTTTTATTACTTGAAGAGAGACGCACACCTGGCTGCGCTGCCATATGGAATAAATTTTCAAAATCTAAATTTTCAAGTTCTGTAGCTTTTACTTTCACAAAACCTTTTATTCTTGAAAGCTCTTTATGTCTTGAATCTTTAAGGCTTCTTGAGTAGTAATCTGTTAAAGCATCATATCCATAAACTTCATGGCCAATTGCTAGCAGGTGTTTAACAAGATGATAGCCAATAAAGCCTGCAGAACCTGTTACTAAAACTTTCATAGATGTTTTTTTGATGACATTAAAAAGAAATATTTGACTGCTTCTTTAAATTGGGTGAAAACTAAGTAGCTAGATAAAAATTTTCTTCTGCCAAAAATTGCAAGAATTAATAAATATATAGATTTAAAAAGAGCTTTAAAAATATATGCTAGCTGTAAAGTTCTTTTTCTTTTGTAGGTCTTAAAAAAACCTTCTGATTCTCCTTTAAATCTTTTCACCAGCCACTGAGTGGATAATCTTTCTTTTTCGACGTTATGTAAAACAATCATTTTTGGGTCATAAATAATCTTTTTATGATTTAACTGATCAAACAGACCTGCTTCAGCATAAGAGATTAACGACTTTGCTGTTCTCCCGCCACTTTCTGGGAAAGAAAACTGTTTTAAAACTTCAGATTTAAATGCCATATTTGCTCCAAAAGGATATTTATATCCAACCCTTTTTGTCCCAAATACTCCACGAGTTGTGGTCACATCAATAATAGAGAGTTTTTTAGCAATATCTTTATCGATACCATTAAATGATGAATGAAGAATTGGTGAAATAGGTCCTCCAATCGCACAAAACTCACTACTTTCCTCTTGGAGAGAAGCTACAGCATTTAACCACTGCGGATTTGGAATCGCATCATCGTCTAAAAATGCAATTAAATCGCCTTTTGCATTTGCAGCACCAATATTTCTACATCTATTACTGCCAGGAATCTTTTCAACTATTATCTTGAGATTCAATAAATTAATTTTTTTTCTATGCTTGTCAAATGCTACTTGAGTTTGATTATTGGGTGAATTTAATACAACTATAACTTCAAAATTTGTTTCGCTGAAATCTTGTAACTCTAAAGATTTAAGGCATCTGTATAAGTCTTTTACCCTATTATAGCTTGGTATAATTACACTAATCTTCATCAACCACTTCGAAACTATTAGCCAAAAAGAACATAAGAGACAGCGGTATAAGGTGCCCTGGCGCATTAAATGTAGAGTTTGTTAAAGAATGAAAAATAAACACAATAAAATAAGCAATGAACGAAATATTCATCAACTTTGCATATGAGTATGTGCTGCTAAATACTTTTTCCAATGCTCTATAAATGAGCATAAAGAATACGTAAGCTATCACAAAAAAACCTACCAGACCCTGCTCCACAAGAATAGTTAAAAATCCATTATGTGGTGTAACAACGCTGCTTGTATAGCCGAATGTTTCGACATAAGTGCCAAAGTCTCCCAACATAATTTTATGAGGAAAATTATCAAATCCACCTAGCCCAATACCAAAAAAAGGAGCTTCTGAAAATAAAATTAGTGATATATACCAATACCTAAATCTTTGGATAATGTTCCAAATTCCAGAGATTTCTTCTTCACCAGTCAAGCCTCCAAGAGGCTTCTTATCTATAGGAACGATTGATTGCTCATAAAGCATAGTCAATGTTCTGTAATCGAATAATTCCATGACAGTTAATAACTTTTGAAAAATAGGAAAACTTACACCATATGCGCCACCTTCAAATCCTAATAGTAGAGTAGAGAGCACTAAGGAGATTAAGAACAAAAATAAGAACTTATATTTAAAATCTAAAAAAAATAACAAGAAGAGCATTGCTGGAAATATGCCAAGCAAAGCTCCCCTTGAACCTGACATCAGCAGACCAAATACAGAAATTAGGATCGCTACGACTGTTAAAATTATAGGAATTCTTATTTTGGAGTGGTAAATTAAAATAGATCCAAATAATACAAACATGAAAGAATAAAAAGTTCCAACATAATGATGCGAGCTAAATGTTTCTATTCCAACAACATTAACCACAGTAATCAAAAGAAGAGTGAAGAAAATGAAGTAAATGATCTTTCTTATTTCATGTATTTTTACTTCTTTTTTATAGTTCAGAAAATAAAGGAATGGTATGTAAGCTAAAAAGATTCGTCCTTCATTATTGAGGAAACTTAGAGAGAATATATCTGAAAAATTAATTGATTCTTGAAAAATACCATTCATCAGAACGTATATTAAGAAACTCAATAAAACAAGTGATATCTTGTTCAGTCTCTCCTGACTAATAGTTCTATAAATGAACTTATATGCAATTGTGAAAAGAAAGATTATAGATAATATTGGTTGCGCTGAAAAAGCCATTGAGGCTATTCCTAATCTAAACACTTTTAAATCTTAAGAAAATTAAATGCCCTAAGAGCAGAAATACAAATGAGAGAATTACATTCAAGATATAAGTGTTGAGATTAGGAGAAACTGCTACAGGGTTTGCTTTAGCTGGGGAAAGAATATTTATCGCAGGCAACTCATCTGATGAATAGGTAGCCAATTGTTTTAAATCAGCCTTCAATGTTGAAACAAGAGAGTCTTTTATTTGAAGGTCATTTTGTTGCTCAATTAAAGTTGTTGTATTTGAAATAACTGAAGAAAGTGTAGATACCATATTTTTTTTTGAAAGATCGCTAGCTGTATCCACAAGAATGTCTAAAAACTTTTCAGAATTAATTTTTGTGGCTTTCGAGAAAAGTACAATCTCATACACACCTAAATCCTCTATTAGGGTCACTGCAACATTATTCTCTATTATTCTTTGGAGACGGTCACTTTCACTATATTTATCTGATAAACCAATTATATTTTTTATAAACCCTCTAAATGAATCTTGCTCTTTAAGTTGAGGAAATGTTGAAAGGACAGTTTCAATTTGGTTTTCAACTAGCAAATCGGATGTTTCATTTGAAAAAATAAAGTACTCAAATGAAGCTTTTGTAGTAGTTCCACTTCCCATTGAGCTAGATTGAAAGAGTGCAGTAAAAGGATTTTGTTTTTGTATCTCTACAGAAGAGCTAAGATTAATATAATCTAAAGTTGTTTCATAAGTGCTCTTCATATTATTGTTAAGTATTGATCCAGAAATTAAAGACAAAAAAAGCATTAAAACTAGTGCAAGAGTATTTGATTTAATGTAATCAAAAAAAAATTTTAGGCTGGCATCCTCTTCCATAAAACAAATTATATATGAAATAGCTTTTTTATAGCGTTTATCTTAGATCTTTTTATTGATGAATCGTTATTCATAAAAATATCGAAAACGACCTCCATTGAAATATAGCCTGCGAAAAGAGAGAGAATTATACCCTCTATCTGAAGTTCTACAAAAATAATTAAAAATATAGAACAAATTAAAAGTCCAAAAAGTGATTTTAAGATTGCTTTTAGAAATAACCTCTCCTTTAACATGATTGCTTGTGAGAATACATTCATTGACGCAAGAATTACTATCCAAATATGAATTTTCAAAAAATCAGAAGCAGCCAAATACTCTTTGCCAAAAAGTAACAATATTATCTGTTCTGAAAAAAAATAAATAAAAATACATAAAATGCTTGAGCCTAGGAATATCAAAAGATAGGTATTCGATTGAATCTGAGAAGAATCTTTCTTTTCGAAAAGAATAGGAAGCAAAGATTGGGATAAAGACCTAGGAAGTATCCATCCTAAATTTACAATTTGAAATGAAGCATTATAGAGAGCTAACTCAATAGGCCCATAATTTTGACCAATCAAAATCTTTGGAGCATATGAAAAAAAATTGAGTAAAAACCCAGCGACAAAAAATGGTATTGCATTCGTAAAAATCCCTCTGGCCAACTTTTTGTTAGTTTGCCTTAAATCAAGAACAATGCCATCGGCCTTCATAAAGATTAAGAGTGTAGCTACATACATTAAATTATTAAGGAAAAGTAGAGATATAAAATACTCAAGCTGTTTAATATCTAAAAAGATAAAGAAGAAGATTCCACTGAAATAAAAAATGTACCTAGCAGCACTAGCAATGAGCAATGAGTTTGACCTGTAAAGAGATAAAAAGTAGGCAGAGTTTGTTTCAAAAATTAATGGAAAAAATGCAAGACCAAATAATAATTGAACTTTTATTTGCTGCAAATTTTCATGCAATAAGAAGGATAGCCCAACTAAAATAGACATAAATACGGTATACAAAAGAAATTTTAAAGCTAATGTTGATGACAAAATTTTGGATTTATTTTCTACAGCCATTAGCCTTTTAACAACCTCAGGTATAAGACCAGATTGAAGAACTGGAAATATTAGCATCGCTACTGAGAAGTAAAGTGTCCATATGCCAAAAAGTTCTGGACCAAAATATCTTGATATAATAATAATTGAAAGCCCTAACAAGGCTCTATCAAAAAGTTTGTCGGAAAGGTTCCAAATAAAATTAGTGATATAATTTAGGCTAATTTTTTTAAATATCATGACATTACCTAATCTCTTTTTGGCTGGTTTTGCAAAATGTGGTACAACGTTTTTACATTCTATATTAGTCCAACACGAAAGTATCTTAGGATATAAATTTAAAGAAACTAATATGTTCAATATGTTTAATGATGATGATCAGATTAAAAGCTTTGCAGATAAGTATATGCTTAGTGATTGCAATGAGCGCTATCGAGTAGATTCCACAGTCACGTATATTGAAAATATAGAGGCTTTAGATAAAATTAACTTAATTTGTCATAATCCAAAATTCATTATCGGTATTAGAAATTTATCTGATGCAATTATTTCTATTTATGCTCAATATGTTTATAAATTTGGGAAAAAAGAAATTGAAAAAAAAATCACCGAGAGAATGAGAAAGTGTATTGCTGAAGACGATCGCTATTATCTTAAAATTAAAAGACTAGTTGATCTTGTTGGAGAAGAGAACGTCTTTATTTATGAATTCAAGCATTTAAAAAATAGAACCAAATTAGATAAATTAATTAAAAAAATACAGGTGTTTCTAGATATTAGAGTAAATCCAAAATTTGATGAGAAGAAAATAAAGAAAAATGAATCAGTTAAAATAAGATTTAAGGTCTTATCACGGATTATTAACATCAGAGGTATTAATCGTTTTTTGATGAAAGTTTTCAACCCTTCTGTAATTGAAAAACTTCAACAAATTAAGAAGCAAATAGAAGCATTTAATAA
>MDTG01313936.1_pt1 | contig 12451 bp, 9 predicted proteins | sample 811421 | NCBI WGS metagenome assembly MDTG01 (sample SAMN05326645, study PRJNA326480) | marine metagenome | isolation source: seawater | place: Pacific Ocean: South East | collected 2011
ATGAAATTGGTGCCGCCCTTACCGGCGACATCGATCGCGCTGACGCCGGCATTCACGAGTCTCTTTGCCGTACCCGCAGAGATACCCATGCCAACCTCTTTCGCGATAACGGGCACATCAAGGCAAGCGCAGACGGTTTCAATGGCGCTCAGAAGGCCCCGCCAGTCGGTGTCGCCATCCTCCTGCATCAGTTCCTGAAGACAATTCAGGTGAATAATCAGAGCGTCTGCGGCAATCATATCGACGGCCCGCTGAATTTCCGCCAGAGAAAAATCATCGCGTAACTGCGCCGCGCCCAGATTGGCATAAAGCGGAATATCCGGAGCCTGGCTGCGCAAGTGATTAGTCAAGCCGCTGCTGCCGGCACTGAGCAACGCAATGCGCTGCGACCCAACACCCATAGCGATACCGATTTCCTGTGCCGCCTCTGCAAGATGGGCATTGATTTTTTCTGCTTTGAAAGGTCCTCCTGTCATCGAGCTGATGAGAAAAGGGAGCCGTAGCCGTTTGCCAAGAAATTCAGTGGAGAGGTCGAAGCGCAGCAAGTCCCGCTCTGGCAGGGCGTTGTGGGTCAACTGCACCTCGTCCCAAGGGCTCGCTTGCGAAGCGAGCTCCAGCCGCTGCTTGAGCACCAGATCAATGTGATCAGTTTTACGCTTGAGAATCTCGGTCATCCTGACTTCCCCCGTGAATCCTGATTGAGCACTCCGATCAGCAGCATATGTGGCACGGTCAGCGCAAACAGTCCAACGAATATCACCTGCATCAACTGAAAGCTGAAGTCGATGGCAGGCAGGTTCAAAAATAATAAGGCCCCCAACACGAAGCTGAGTACGGTGAACGGCACGGCGTAGACTAGTGTTTCAACTAGGCCGAGTTGCTCCATTGACTGGTTAAGATGAAGCGGGCTGTGCAAGAGGCAAAAATAAACGGTGAAGTAAGCGATGGGCGGCAGGGCATACGCCGCACAGAACAAAATAACCAGTTCCGCTAGCAAGATGACACTCGGCTGCTGCGTCTTGAGACAACAAACCGCCACCGTGAGCGAGCTGGCGATGGATAGGAGCACCATGCCGTCCACAATAATCAAACTACCGGACGGTGCCAGCACCGCAAAAATAGCAAGCACCTCTGCAGGATAGAACAGGGCTGGCAGTGTTATGACTGCAGTGCTGATGGCAAGGCTCGGTATCCGACCAAAATAGCGCTGCCAGTCGCCGGCGAAGTGCCATGCGGAAAACGCCAACATAGGGACAATGAACAATTCGGGCAGGACGAACCACACCCCAATAACCACCACTGACAGCCCCAAGTACCCCACAGAAAATTTAAGCAGACCGGGTGCGCCCCGCCAAAATCCCGCCTGTTTGGCTATTGCCGGGTCGACAGCTCCGTGGGGAAGGCCGGTCATCGCCAGCAGCAAACCTAGTATCAGGAGCTGGGCCTCGACGTTTTCCCTTAACCAGAGATTGTACCCCCCAATGGCGATGACCGAGAGCACGCTGAATGCGAGCCTCGCCGGGGGTTTCCCTAAAGCACTTCGTGCCACGTACGACTCCTGTTTGCCGAGACTATCCCGCATAAATTTCAGCAAGCGCACAGCGAATAAGCAGCAGCTTGGGCAGAGCCAACATAATAGCCAGTAAATCCTGAATGCCGGGCCGGTCCGTCAGAAATCGCAGCAGACGATCCGGAGATACCTTGCTCGCAAGAGACATGAAAAGCTGAGGCGCAAGGGCCGGATTGCTCGCAATTGTTCTGAGAAACACTTTATCCATCCACATTAACAGCGCACGGTCTGATGGAAAGCACTGTGCTTTACCTTCTTTCAGGATGCCCTTGGCGCAGATCTCTGCCCATCGCTGAATGCGTTTGAAAGCATACCCTGTTGAGGGGCGCGCGGCTCCCACACCGAGACCGGTATAAACCCAGCGCGGATCCGTTGGCACAGCAGAACCCGACAGACCCATGGGAATCACACCACATTCTTCTCTAACTATCTGATACGACGCGTCACCGCACACTCGGCGCAGCGATTCCAGCGCGTCTGCCCGAAGACTATCCGCCGGCAGTGACTTTGCCGCAAAGCGCGTGAATTCAACGAGCAGCGTACGCCGATCAAGCGGCAAAACATAGTCAAACATGAATCCCTCACTGTCGACCCGCATATCCTTCATCACCCGTGCTACATCGTCTAATCGGTGGGGTGACTCCAGTCTGACTTCCAACCCGAAAAATACCTGCTTCAGCATCGCTGACCCGACATCAACCTGATCGGGTATCCTAGTATCCACAATTTGTCGGGCGGTCACTTTTCTACTGACTGACTCAGCAATATCTGAACCACTTTCCAAAACAAGTTCAAGGCAGTCTTCAGCCGGCTTTACGTTAGAGACGCGAGCGCTCTTCAACAGGGTAATGTTCGGATTTTGGGCTAGCTGCTCCTCCACCTGCTCATAAAACCGAATCGAGGGAACATAGTGATAGTTCCAACCATCGTCAGAAGCGTGCCGGTGGCTTACGGACTCTGCACTGAATTCCCAACACGGCCAAGACTTGGAGATGAGATCGACCGCGATGTCGACTGATTGGCTGTCGCTGTTTTCCTGCTGTGCCTGATTGATGTGATCTGCTTGCGCCCAAAAACACCAGGAACGGTCATTGGTATAGCGTGAGCGAGGCTCAACAATGAGGGTGCGGGGCACATGCTCGGGCTGAACTGCCAGACGGCAAAGCGCCGCTGCCAGAGAAAGTCCGGAGCAGCCGCCTCCGATGATGATCAAGTCGTGATCACTGTCCAGATTATCAGGACGGTTGGCTGGCATAGGGCAAGTCCGTTAGATGAACATGCAGGCCTGACTGATGAGGCGCGTAAGGCTGTGCGCACGGATCAGACAGCAGTGCTCGACAAGCGACCCGAAGCTTTCTGGGTAATCCGACGTAGGCGCGCCCCGCGCAGACATCAAAGCCTCGCTCGGCGATCACCAGCCCAATTTCTCGGTACACCGACGCCGCGACTTTTATTCCCTGCCGCGCTCTTGGAGGCAAAAACCGCAGTCCGGCCCGGCCGGATTCGTAGTAAAGTTCCGCCAGAGACAGCAGGCGCTGAGCCGATTCAATAAGTAACTCAGATTCGCGCGTGGAGGGATTGGCCAGACGCTGCGGCGTGATTTCATCAAGCCACTGACCGGGGACATATCGCCGCCCCATTCCCGCGTCTTCCTGCACATCCCTCGCAATGTTCGTCAGCTGCATCCCAATACCCAGATCAATGGCGTGGGCTTTCGCTCTGGAGTCGTGGACACCAAGCACATCACACATCAACAGCCCGACTGTGCCCGCAACCCGGTAGCAATAACGAAAGAGTTCGGCCTCAGTGCCGACCATAACCGGCTGCAGGTCAGATTCAATGCCTCTGATCAGCTCAAAAATAACGCCAGATTGCATCTGACTCTTGCTGGCCAGCGCAATGAAGTCCTCAACCACCGGCGCGGTGCTGTAGCCGAATTCCAGATCACGCTTCAGAAGGTTGAGCTCGCCCCGCGCCGCATCAGCGTCTGACGCCTCATCCACCAGATCATCGACAAAGCGGCAGAAACGGTAAAGACGGGCGCAATCTTCCAGCTGCCGCTTGTCCAGAAAGCGGCCGGCGAATCTGAAGGACTTCCCGTGGTGGGCAAGGACACTCACCGCGGGCTCTATCGATTTGGCTTTATAGCTCATCAACACGGCCTTGCTTCTCTACGCGGTAGAAAGAACAGGACTGCTGACGACTTCAGGAACCAGATGATCGAGTACTTTGGCTGAGCTGACGACACCGGGCAGACCGGCGCCGGGATGAGTGCCCGCGCCAACCAGGTACAGATTCTCCGGTCCTTCAGCCTTGTTGTGGAAACGGAACCAAGCCGACTGAGTGAACAACGGAGCCACTGAGAATCCTGCGCCGCCAACGCTGAGGTAGGCTGACTCGAAGTCCGCTGGTGTCATGTAAAAGTCAGTGACCAGATGCTGCTCCAAATCTGGCAGCATATGTTCACTGAGAGACTCTATGATTCGCTGTCGCAGCAGCGGGCCCTGTGTGTCCCAGTCAATGCCGGCATTCAGATTGGGGACCGGAGCAAGGACATAGAAAGATTCACAGCCTGCAGGTGCAAAGCTGGTGTCTGTTGCGGTTGGCCGGTGCAGATACAGCGAAAAATCTTCCGGCAAAGACTTAGCGCTGAATATTTCATCCAGCAATTCGCGGTACCGCTGCCCCAACCAGATCGTGTGATGGGCGATATCCGGATATTCCCGATCAGTGCCGAAAAACAGGACGAACAGGCCCATCGACAAAGCATGATGCTGGGTTTTTTGCTGCGCGGCCCAGGTCTGTTGTGACGATTCAAGCATGTGGCCGTAGAGATACTTGGGATCAACGTTCGCCACCACCACATCCGCTTCTATTTCAGCACCGCTCTCAAGACGCACCCCCCGGGCCTGCCGATCTTCGACCAGAATTTTGTCCACGGTTGTATTGAGCGTAATGGTAATGCCGAGTTCCTCCATCAGCTCACGGTAGGCCTCTACTAGCGCACCAGTTCCACCCATTGCAAAGTGTATTCCCCAACGCCGCTCCAGAAAATGAATGAGGCCGTATATGCTAGTGGTGTCAAACGGATTACCACCGACCAGCAGTGGCTGCACTGAGAACGCCTGACGGAGTTTAGGGTCCTTTAAGTAGGCGCAGACCATCTGCCATACAGTTCGGTAGCATTTTAGCTTGAGCAGTGCCGGAATCTGCGCCAGCATGGTAACTAATTTATGGAATGGTCGATCAGAAAGTTCGGTAAAACCAACATCGAAGATTTTCTCTGAGTGCGTGACAAGTCTCCGGTATCCTTCGACGTCAGCCGCATTAAATCGCGCTATCTCAGCCTCAGTGTCTTCAATCTCGCCACCATAGTCAAAAATGTCTCCGTCAGAAAACTGAAATCGGTACCACGGCTCAAGCGGCCGAAACTCAACGTAATCTTCGCGACGACGCCCGTGTAGCTCAAACAGTTCATCAAACAGGAAGGGCGCGGTAATGACAGTCGGCCCGGCGTCGAACCGAAAACCGTCCCGTTCAAAAACCTGAGCGCGGCCACCGAGCCTTGGGCATCGATCAAGCAGTTGGACTTCGTATCCCTTCGCACGGAGACGGATTGCTGAAGCAATGCCGCCAAAGCCGCCACCCACAACTAGCGCTCGGTTCATGCTGCTACTCGGTCGAGTTCACTCAATAATTCAGCGCACTTGTCTGCGAGCAGCGCTCCGCAACCGTTTGGCAGAGCAGCTGCACCGGACGCAGCTTCTTGCAGGTATTGATAGGCGAGGTCTTCTGCGCTCCCCAGTGATGTAAGCTCAGAATCACCTGAAGATCCGAACAGTATTGCAAGATTACAAATACTGCCAGATTCACGGTCCCGCGCACAGTCATGTATATCATCAAAAATCTGATACCCGATACCAAAGGCCGCACCTGCTTCACGCGCTGTATTAAGAAAGTAGAAATGCCCCGACACCACAAGCGGCAGTTCGAGACTGAGTGAAAACAGCGGACCAGACTTTTCTTTGGCGACCGCAATAGCCTGATCAACGTTCAGAACACCGTGGGCGTCCAGGTCTTTTGTTTGTCCTTGGAGGGTTCTGGCAATCGCGCGACTCATAGTGGATACCAACCGGTTTACCGAACCAGAAGCCGCGGAAGCGACTAGTTCGAAGGCAGCGGCAATAAGCAGGTCTGTCGCATTAATAGCAATGTCCGGACCGAACTGCTTCCAGATTGCCGTCTTGCCCCGTCTGTGCGCATCGCGGTCCTGTAGATCATCTTGTATTAGAGAGGCGTTATGTAAAGTTTCAACGGATGCTGCTAACCGGGCAGCCGACTCGGCGGTCAGGCCAAGAGCAAGGCTTGCCGATAGGCATAGTGCTGCTCTAGCCTCTGAGCCGGGAGTTCGGTACTGATAGCGGATTGCGTCATGCAATGCAGAACCAGGCGATAGCTCCGCAAGAGCGGTTTTCTCCGCCAGCGCTCGGCTGGTTTGCAGCAAGTCACTTAAAGTAGGCCCGTTTTTAATTGTCATAAGTTCGCCTAATGTAACCAGTGTTACGTTTATTGTTACGTTTGTTGTTACTTTTGGTATCGGTTCGTGTTACAGCCTGTGAAATGGAGCGCCTAGTCTTATACGCAGTTTTAAACCGGAAAGTTCATTTCTGATTTTTTTTGAACCATATGCAAAAAAATATCGTAAACCAAGAACTGCGAAAGCGGATTTACATGTTTAAACCACCGATACAGGGGAGATTAATGAAACAAGTATTAACACTATGCTTTGCCGTAGTAGGCCTGTTTTCAGGCCAAGCAGCACTTGCGGCTTCTGGGGATTCAATGATGCTTCAATCCGGAGACTTCGTTGGATATTCATTTTGGCTGATCTCAATGGCGCTCGCGGCTGCGACAGTGTTTTTCCTGATGGAATCACTGCGAATGGGTGGCAAATGGGCTACCTCACTCACGGTAAGCGCCCTTGTAACTTTCATCGCAGCCTTCCACTACTTCTACATGCGGGAAGTGTGGGTCAGCACCGGCGACACGCCAACTGATTTCCGCTACATAGATTGGCTACTGACAGTGCCACTGCTGATGATTGAGTTTTACCTCATTCTGTCAGCGATCACAAAAGTGGCCGGTGGCGTATTCTGGCGACTGCTTGTTGGCACGCTCGTCATGCTGATTCCGGGCTACATGGGTGAAGCTGGCTATTTAAACACCACTGTAGGTTTTGTTATTGGCATGCTCGGATGGGCATTTATTCTGTACGAGATCTTTGCCGGTGAGGCGAGTCGCGTCGCAGCAAGCCAAGCGCCAGCCGCAGTGCAGAAGTCGTACAATTTGATGAAGTGGACTGTATCAGTCGGCTGGGCGATCTACCCAATCGGCTACTTCCTCGGCTACCTCGCAGGCGGAACTGACGTTGGCACGCTCAACATCATTTACAATCTGGCTGACGTCTTGAACAAGATCGCTTTCGGTCTATTCATCTGGTACGCAGCAAACGAAGACATGTCCGACAACTAAGCGTTGTTTGCTAGTAGTTTGGATCAATGATCTGACGAAAGGTCTCGCCCTGCCGGGTGAGACCTTTTTTTATGTCCACTGAAGGCCTTCCTTCTGCTCAGTTGACAATTTTCTGGATCGGTAGGGTCATCTGACCAGTTCGGTCTCTGCCTTTGCTCCGGACAATTCGGCAGCGAGGCAAAATCGCAAGGCAATGAACGCATCAATACAGTGTCGGCGTCTTTAGCCAGACCAAAATCGTTACGTCTCATTCTCATCCACCTATTACACGGGCGAATGTCGTTCCTCATCAGCAGTGCGCGTGCACATCCGTTATATCCATAATCTTTGTTGGTGGTGACCGTGTAAGTTTTTCGTCATAATTTAGAAGCCCATGTATGGAGATTCTTGTTATGAAAACTCTGTTCTTATATCTACTGGTAGCTGCGCTGACCACTATGGCTTCGGTTCCTGCCAGCAGCCAGGAGCGGGTTGGCGATTTTTCTCTGCTTGACCAGTCGGGTTATTTCCACCAGATGAGCTGGTACGATGATCACAAGGCGATTGCTTTCCTCGTTCAGGCCAATGGGGATGAAGCTGTTGAGCAAGCAATACCTGAATTTTCCCGCCTCGCAGACGCTTATTCAGACAAAAAGATCCAGTTCTTCCTGATTAATTCCATGGGTCTGCACAACCGCGAGGCCGTTAAGGCAGAAATGGACCGACTCGACGTGGATCTGCCTGTTTTAATGGACGATGCCCAGATTATCGGCGAAGCCCTAATTCTAGAGCGCACCGCTGAATTCCTGCTGTTCGACCCGGAGGAATTTCGCGTGATCTACCGCGGCGAGGTCGGCAAGGAAACGGACCAAGCCCTGCAGGCGATGGTTGAAGGCAAGCAGTTACCTGCGCGTTCCACTCAGGTAGCAGGAACACTGATTAACTATGCGGCAGCCTCAGCCCATCAGCAACAAACCCCTTCTTATGAAAAAGATGTTGCTCCCATCATCGAGCAGAATTGCGCCGCGTGTCACCGGAGGGGTGGCATCGCGCCCTTCGCGATTGACAACTACTCCATGATGCTGGGTTGGTCCCCAATGATCCGAGAAGTAATCATGACCAAGCGCATGCCACCGGGTCAGATTGATCCGCACGTAGGCTCATTTGAAAACGATATGGTGTTGACCGACTCTGAGGCTCAAACCCTTCTGCACTGGATCGAAGCTGGCGCACCTCGCGACGGCAGCGCAGATCCTCTGGCCCAGCTTACCTGGCCGACCTCTGAGTGGGCATTTGGCGAACCGGATCTGATTATTGATATTCCACCGCAGGAAATTCCAGCAACAGGCGTGCTGGACTACTACAACGTGATGGTCGATGTCGACCTAGACGAAGATCGCTGGGTTCGTGCGAGTCAGTACGTTCCCGGCGATCGTACGGTGCTGCACCACACGCTTCACAGCATCATTCCTCCGGGGGCGGCGCGCGGCGGCTCATTACTCGGCGGTGATGATCCGGATCGACCGGGGATCGCGCCCTATATTCCGGGCCAGTCGCCCCGCATGGAGCCACCCAATACGGGCGGCCTTCTTAGAGCGGGCACCAAAATAGCCATGCAAATGCACTACACCACCACAGGCCGTGCTGCCGTCGATGAGAGTCGCATCGGCGTATGGTTTTATCCCAAAGATTTTGTGCCCGAGGAGCGAACCAGCGGTGCCTGTGCTTGTCACTTCACACCGACCTGGGTCAATATCCCGCCGTTCGATCCAGACTACGAGATGACTCAGTCGATTGTTATCGATGATGACGCCTACGTATATAGCTTCACGCCGCACATGCATTTTCGCGGCAAGCGGATGCGTTTCTATGCCACTTTCCCGGATGGCACAACGGAGGAAATGCTGAACATTGCCAACTATAACTACAACTGGCAACTCGCCTATACGCTGAAAGAGCCGCGCTTCGTGCCCGCAGGGACCAAGTTCACTGCCGTTGGCGCATTTGACAACTCGGAACAAAACCTGATGAATCCTGACCCATCCCGCTCAGTGCCCTGGGGACTGCAAAGCATGGATGAAATGTTCTTCGGCGCGGTAGATTGGAAGTATGTTGATCAGACGAGATACCAGAACTAGTCAGTGAAATAAGTCATGTATCTAACGCGCATTCAGAGCGCAGGGGCGCCACGGGTTCGGATAGAAAACTGATGACGTTACCAACGGGATTAAACTCGACGACATCAAGCTGAAGCAGGTGCTGATTAATCTGGTAGGGAAAGCCATGAAGCACATCGTCAGGGCAGGTTAAAAAGAAACAAACGTTAAATCAAAAGACGGCAAGCATTGCCTGATCTTCAGAATTCGCGACACCGGAATCAGCATACCGTAAGCAAAGCTAAAAGCACTGCCTATTCGTGCTCTCAAGTCGATGAAGGCAATACGCCAAATTTTGGCGGCACTGGGCTGGGTTTACATATCACTTTGAATTACGACAGATTAATGGGGGGGCAATATTACGGTTACCAGCGAACTCGATAGTGAGAGAGAGTTCGGGTTTCACTGCGAGCACGTGCCGACTTGACCCGCCGGTTTTCTTGGGGCGGCACGAGCAAATCCTATGCCGGATTCAGCGGAATCACCTGGCGGCCTGATAAAAAAAGCCCGGAGGCCCGCAGCAAACTGAGCGCTTCATTAATAAGCGTCCATTATGTCGGCAAAGCGCTGGGCCCCCTGACGCTATGATTTAGCTCTGCAATCGGTTTACCTTGTACCCAGCCAGACACTGCCCTGTTAAACCCTTTGTATGCAAATCAGGAATACCTCAATGAGTACCCGCAAAATCTTGTTAACCCTCGCCCTTGGCACGCTCGGGGCCTGTGTAACCTTGCCAGACACGTATCAGGTAGCTCGCATCAGCACCCGCCTCGGCAATCTCTATGTCTGGCTCTACGAAGAAACCCCTGTCCATCGCCAGTACTTTATCGATCTAACCAATTCAGGATACTTTGATGATTACTCCTTCAATCGAGTAATCGAAGGATTCGTTGCGCAGGGCGGCTGCCCTGATACGCCTGAAGGCTTTGCTTACTCCATCCACTTACTTGAGCCCGAATTTCAGCCTCACCTTCGGCATGTATATGGCACCTTTGCCGCCGGCAGAGACAATAATCCCGGTAAGCTCTCCGCAGGTTGTCAGTTCTATGTCGTGCATGATGCCAATGGTATCGCCAGGCTCGACGACAATTACACAATCTATGGCTTCGTATTTTCCGGTATGGAGGTGGTTGATCAGATCGTTGCTGCAGAGACTGACGAATCGGATGAACCTCTGGAGACCATCAACTTAAATATCAAAATGATTAATATGACCCGGGCAGAAATAGAAGCCAGCGGATTTCGAATTCCAGAGTAAGAGCTCTCAGGGTCAAGGCTTCCACGCGCGTGACGAAACCGGGCCGAACTCAGCCCCAGAGCTAAGCCTCCCTGACCCGAAGCTTGTCAGTTCACCACATCTTGATCAGGGATATGTCGCCTTATCAGGCTTGCAAACCCCTGGCGCCCAATCCCCATCCTGATCAGATCGGCTTTGGCGAAGCGCGCTGCCCCCGCTGAAATCGCTTTGGGGTAATGAACTTTCATGTGCAGTTCGGCGACCCGCTCCATGTAGACAAATCTGCCGACCGCTTCAGCAACACTGTCACTAGCGGTCAGCAATCCGTGATTTCGCAGGATGATTGCGCTATTTTGCGCTAACGCTTCGGCGATTCTCCGCCCCGCAGGCACGCTTTGCACCTGAACCTCTTCATCATTCCACAGCGCATGGTCTTCGAAGAAAATACAGGATTCCTGAGAGATCGGCTCAATCATTCTTGCCTCAGCAGAAAACGGTGATCCCCAGCCAGTGTGGACATGCACCGCGCTAACCAAATCCGGTCGTGCTTCCAAAATCGGATGGTGAATATAATATCCTGCGATATTGATGGTGCCTTCTCCTTCAATCAGACTGCCGTCCGCCCCAACCAGTACCAGATCTGAAACCTTGGCTGCATGGTAAGAAACACCCCAACGCAACATCCAGAAGCAGTCGGTCTTTTCAGGATCTCGCGCGCTGATGTGACCATCGCCCAAATCGCCCCATCGATGGGCAGCAAACAGTCGATAACCGAGGGCGCACTCCTGTTTTCGACGGGCACGAATCTCAGCCACTGAGTCATTTTTCTCTGTTTTCTGTACCGGATTTGCTTCTGTCACTTTTACTCCTTACTCCAAAATCGCGGGCCTTAACTCCAGCCTAGTAAAGCTCATTCAGAAAGCCCCAACGAGAGTCAAGATGGGGGCTTTCGGATATACTCTATCAAGACAGAAAAAAACAAGGACTGTTGGCTTGCTTCTGCACCGCACAGTGTGATCTTCGACGATCCGGGCTCACCGAACGCGTGGTTTCACTTTCAACTAGGCAGGATCTGACTGTTGACTGGCTTAATCATCTGATAATGACGACGCCTTTCAGCTGGGACTTTTGTAGATGACCTCCACTTTAACTTTGACCGGACGCTGTACCCGACCGCTTCTGCTTTGCGCCTGCCTGTTGGCGAGCAAGCTCTCAGCGCAAACCGGAGAGCTGGCGCCTCAAACAGCTCAAGCTGCCATCGCGATCCCGGATCCGTACGCTGCAGCAGTCGCCAAAGCAATTTTGATACGCGGTGGCAATGCTGTAGATGCGGCTATCGCCACAGGGTTTGCGCTAGCAGTGACCTATGTTGACGCCGGCAACGTTGGCGGTGGCGGGTTCATGCTTACCCACATGGGAGGTGAAAGCGCGTTTCTTGATTACCGGGAAAAAGCTGCACTTGCTGCGCATCGCGATATGTACCTCGACCAAAAGGGTGAGGTGATCGAAAATGCAACGCTGATTGGTGCTAGGGCCGCTGCCGTGCCGGGAACAGTTGCCGGCATGTGGGCTGCGCATCAGCGTTACGGGTCGCTTCCCTGGCGAGAGCTCATCCAGCCCGCTATCGAGCTTGCGCGGCAAGGGTTTATGCCGGCCCAGATTCTAGTTGATGAGATTCACGCCAATCTGGATTGGTTTGGCGATGAAACCAACTTCAAAGCGTATTTCTCGCAGATCAGCGCCGAGCAGCTTTTCCAACAGCCCGAGCTGGCCATGACGCTCGAGCGTATCGCTTATCAGGGCTCAGCAGACTTCTATCACGGCGAAACAGCCCAACTCATCGTAGAGCAAATGGAGAAAGACGATGGCCTCATCAGCCTAGAAGATCTGGCAAGTTATGAGGTAGTCTGGCGCGAGCCACTAAAGGCCCGGTGGCGCAACTATCAGGTATTATCTTCGCCTCCGCCCAGTTCAGGC
>MDTG01080435.1_pt1 | contig 12450 bp, 17 predicted proteins | sample 811421 | NCBI WGS metagenome assembly MDTG01 (sample SAMN05326645, study PRJNA326480) | marine metagenome | isolation source: seawater | place: Pacific Ocean: South East | collected 2011
AGAAAAAGCATTAGGTTCACCGTTTGCAGTAAATTTTGTTCCTTCTAATGGATCAACAGCAATATCAAACTTGGGTCCATTTAAGGTTCCGAGCTTTTCTCCTATGTATAACATTGGAGCTTCGTCCATTTCACCTTCACCAATTACAACTGTTCCCTCCATATTAATTTTGTTTAATTCTCTTCTCATTGGATCCACTGCACCTTTATCTGCACCTATTTTATCTTTTTTTCCAATAAATTTAGATGCACCAATAGCAGCTTTTTCAGTTACTTTAGTAAAAAGGTTAAGAAATTTTTTGTCGATTGACATTAATTATCATCAATTCTTATAAGTTTTGGCTTTTTCTTAATAAATTTCTTTTTTGATACTTCTTTTAATATTCTGTTTAAAAATTTATTTTTTGATTTATGAGTAATAACTATTATTGATGAAATTTTTTTATTTTTGTTTGGATTCTGAACCAATCTTTTTATTGAAACTTTATTTTTAGAAAAAATACTCGTGATATTTGATAAAACACCTGGTTTATCTATAACTTCAAAACGTAAATAAGCTGAAAATAATCTCTCTTCTATTGTGTTAAATCTAAGTTTCTTTCTTTCCTTGCTTGATAAAGAAAAAGGAAATTTAACATTACCCCTTAATATAGATGAGATATCTGATATTAAAGCCGAGGTTGTTGCTGCTGGACCAGCACCTTCTCCTTGAATTATACTTTGGCCTAACGGTTTACCGTCAATAATTACTGCATTAAGAACTCCATCAATACTAGCTACGTATGAGTCTTTTTTAATTAGTGTAGGATGCACTCTTTGATAGATGCTGTTATTTAATAGTTCTGCATATCCTAACAATTTAATCTTATATCCCAATTTATTAGCGTTATTGATGTCTGTTGTATCGATTTCTTTAATTCCTTCAACATAAATATTATTATTTAAAAATGAGTTAAAACATAATGAAGATAAGATTTTTAATTTTGCTGAAACATCATTTCCATTTAAATCTGCTAAAGGATTGGATTCAGCATAACCTAGTTTTTTTGCAATTGATAAAACATCTTGAAAACTTTTATTTTTTTTATCCATAGAAGACAAAATATAGTTTGATGTACCATTGAAGATTCCATAAATCTTAGATATCTTGTTGGCAATTAAACTTTCCTTTAAAGATCTAATGATAGGCACACCACCGCATACTGAAGCCTCAAACTCTAAATTAACTTTATTTTTTTCTGCAATTTGTGCAAGCTGATCTCCATATTTTGCTATTAATGCTTTGTTAGCCGTGACTACATGTTTTTTATTTTTTAGAGCATTAAAAACTAATTTTTTTGCTGGCCCTTCTTCTCCGCCAATAAGTTCTACTATAATATCAACTTCTTTTTTTTTGGTAGCATCAAGATAATTATTTAACCATTGTTTTTTTTTAATTTTAATATTTCTTTTTCTTTTTTTATTTTTAGCAGATACATATTTAACATAAGGTAAACAATTATTTTTTTCAGTTAGGATATTTTTATTGTCATTAAGATATCTATATAAATAGCTACCAATATTTCCTAAACCAATTATTGCAATATTCAACTTTTTCATATTATTGTCTTGTTGTTATATCTGGAAACTCCCTTTTTTTTCCTTGTTTAAGTAAATATTTTGATATTTCATCAATAGTACAATTTTCTAATATTATACAAACATCAACAACATCTTTATTTCTTTGTTTAATATTCTCTTTAACAATTTTTTTTTTATTTTGTTTAATTTGGTAATCTTCATTGATAATTTTTTGCTTTTTTTTTATAAATTTTTGAGCAATTTTTTTTTCTTTACTTTTATTCTTAATTTTTTTTTTAATATCAATTATTTCCTCACTAGATAATATCTTTAAGTCTTTTTTTGTGTTTTTTTTTGAAAAAATACTAATTTTCTTTTCGCCTTTTTGATTTTCATTTAAATTAAGTTCAACTAAATCAATTTCATTGATGTCTTTTTTTTTATTAATCAACCTGACCTCAATTGATAAATTTTCTTGAAAATAATGCTCTGCTTCTTTTTTATTAATACATATATGATCACCACAAACTAAAACAGTTTTAGCTTTGCTGCAATTAACCAAAAATAAAATAACAAAAAATAGGAAAAAAAATTTCATTATAATCCTTGTTTTTCTGGAAAGTTGAATAAAAGATTCATATTTTGTACAGCTTGTCCAGATGCGCCCTTAATTAAATTATCTATTGCTGAAAAAATAACAAATTTATTTTTAATTCTAGTCTCGCATATGGATATTTCACAATTATTAGTATTTAAAACATTACCAGATCCAAGAGATGAATTTAATTTTAAAATTTTAACAAATTTTGAATTTTTATAATAATTAATTAGTGATTTTCTTAAAATATAACCAGTTTTATCTTTCTTAGCTTGCACATAAATAGATGATAATATTCCTCTAAATGTTGGGAGAAGATGAGGATTAAAAGAAAAATAAATTTTCTTTTTTATTAATTTTGCAAATTGTTGTTCAATCTCGCAAATGTGTCTATGATTTTTTGTACTATACGCATATGTAGATGAATATAAATTTTTGTGATTAAATTTTTTTTCTAAATTCTTACCAGCACCAGAGTAGCCCGATTTAGAGTCGATCGTGATATTATTTGTTTTAATCATATTTTTTTGGAATAATGGGACTAAAGGTAGTTGTATCGAAGTCGGATAACACCCTGGATTAGAAATTATTCTAAACTTTTCTAACTTTTGATTATTTAATTCTGGTAATGAATATAATGAGTCTTTGATAAGATTTTTTGCTTTATGTTTAAAATTATAATTTTTTTCAAATATTTTTCTATCAGAAATTCTAAAATCTGCTGATAAATCAATAAATTTTAAACTCTTATATTTAAAGTAAATTTTTTTTATTAATTTTTGAGCTTCACCATTAGGTAAAGATAAAAATACTAGATCTAAATTCATCCAATTAATTCTTTTGATAGAAGAGATTTTTGGTAATTTTTTTTTAATTCTTTTGTCAAAAAAACTTATGTTTTTTCCTAAATTTTTAGTGGCACAAAGATGTTTAATTTTAACTCTTGGATGCTTTGATAGTATATTTATAAGATCCAATCCTGTGTACCCTGTAGCACCAATTATAGCTATATTGATTTTATTATTTATTGACATAATTACTTATATCATTGTCCTTAATAATAGTTAAATTTAAATATTTATCTCTTAGAAAATTGAAAGCTTCTTCTTGCTTTTCTATGTCCGTATTTTTTACGTTCAACAACTCTAGAATCTCTAGTGGTAAGTTTATCTTTTTTTAAGTTTTTTTTAAAATTTACATCGTGAGCTACTAGGGCTTTTGATATTCCTAAAATAATTGCTCCCGCTTGACCTGAAAGACCCCCGCCTTTAACTGAGCATTTTACATCAAAGTTTGTTGCAACTTCAGAAATTTCTAGAGGTCTGGTTACAATTATTTGATGAACTGGTCTTTTAAAATATTCACTCATTTTAAATCCATTTACATGAATATTTCCTGATCCTTTTTTTACCCAAACTTTAGCAATTGACTTTTTTCTTCTTCCAGTTGCGTATTTACTGTCCCTAAAATCTAGTTTAACTTTTTTTATTTTAGAAGTTGATTGATTATTTGATTCCATTATTTAACTATATTTCTTTTATTTAGTTTATCAAATTCAATAACTTTTGGTTTTTGAATTTCGTGAGGATGTTTATCACCATTATAGATTTTTAATTTAGTTAGCTGTTTCTTGGCAAGGGGCCCACCTGGTAACATTCTTTTAACAGCTAATTTTAAAATTTCTTCTGTTTTATTCTTTTCTTTTAAAAATGAAGGAGTAGATATTTTAATACCACCTGGGTGACCAGTATGTCTGTAATATTTTTTATTAGAAAATTTTTTTCCAGTAAATTTAATTTTGTCAATATTTGTTACAACAACAAAGTCCCCGTTATCTATATGAGGATTAAACGTTGGTTTATTTTTTCCTCTCAAAACTTTTGATATATATGCAGCTAGTCTGCCTACAGCTGCATTCTGAGCATTAATAATGTACCAATCTTTTTTAACTTCTTTCTTTTTAATAAAGGGTGTCATAATAATGGGGATAGATACAAAGAAAGTATAATAAAGTCAATTTATTTAGTTCTATGATAATATAGATTTAGTGCACTTAAAACTAACAGAACGCTTGTAATTTGATGAGCTGAAGCTAAATAAATGTTAAGTCCACTTACTAAAGTAAAAATACCTAATAAAATTTGAAATAATAAAAAAAGTATTAAGATTTTTAAAGACTTATACAAATTGTTTAATTTTTTTTTGTAAATAAATGCAGATAAAAATAAAACATATAAAATTATTAAATATGCAAGAGAACGATGATAAAATTGAACAAGGGAGTGATTGTTAAAATTTATTGAATCTTTATAGTTATTTAAATTTAAATCATTTGGTAAATAAGACTCCCCCATCCTAGGCCATGTTTGAAAAATTTTTCCTGCATCTAAACCGGAAACAAAAGCACCTAAAATAACCTGCAACAAAATAAGGAATACCAGTAATAGAAAAGGAAGATTGTAAGTCGTAAAGCTAAAAAAAAATTTATTCTTATTAAATAATATATTCATGATTAGCCAAAAAATTGAAGATATAATTATGATAGCAGTAGTTAAATGAATTGATAATCTATAATGGCTAACAGTAATATCATTCACTAGACCACTTTTAACCATATACCATCCCACAAATCCTTGAATTAATATTAAAACAAAAATTAAATAACAAATTTGTATATGTTCTTTTTTTATTTTTTTTGACATATAGAAAAATATCAAAGGAATTAAAAAAAATAATCCTATTAATCTAGCTAAAATTCGGTGAAAATATTCCCAATAAAAAATGACTTTAAATTCACCTAAAACCATATTGTAATTTAATAATTTGTATTGAGGAATTTTTTTGTATAGATCAAAATAACTCTGCCAAGAATTATTATTCAATGGTGGTAAAATACCTTTAAATAATTCCCATTCTGTTATTGAGAGTCCAGAATTAGTTAATCTTGTTAAACCACCAATTATAATTATTAAAAAGACCAGTAGTAATGATGCAATTAACCAATTGGTAAATAATCTATAAATTTTTCTCTCGTCTGAATACATGAATTGTAATATATATTTAATTTAATAATCTTTAATTTAATTATTGTCGCGATGATAAACAAAAATATACTTAAAATAAGAAAACAACTTGATAAATTAGACAATAATCTTCTTGATATTATAAAGAAGAGAACATTATTAGTTGATATTGTAATAAAAAATAAAAAGTTTAAGAAAGATATAGTTGATAAAAAGAGAATATCAGTAATACTTAAAAATATTTCTAGAAAATCGAGACAGAGAAAAATAGATCCAAAAATAACTTATGCTCTTTGGAAGTCAATGATTAACGCATTTATAGATTACGAATATCGAAATTTTAAAAAAAAATAATTATTTACTATGTGGAGGAAGTTTTTTTTCAACGAAAAATTCGTGTTTTCTAGTATTGGGATTATATTTTTTTAATTTAAGTTTATCCTTTGCTTTTTCACCTTTAGTGGGCTTTTTGGCATAATAAATAAATTTGCTATCAGGATTACTTTCTGGAACCATACGTACTTTAATGTGAGTTTTTTTTGCCATAATTTTTAATTTTATTAATTTTTTCTAGTATAATTTTACTTTTTTTTTCAATAGCGTTTTTATAATAAATAACTTTTAAACTATCATTATTGTGATCGTCAAGGATATTTGTGTTTATCTCTAATAAATTTCTTACACCTGAAACGGTCATACCTTTGTTTTTAAGTAGAAACTTTATCATTTTAATTATTTCAACTTGTTTAGAAGTATAATATCTACGATTATTAATTTTTTTTGGTTTTATAACTTTGAATTCTTGTTCCCAGTATCTTAAAATATGATTAAGAGGTTTTTTTGTTAAAGGATTTACTAAATTTAAGATTTTAGATAATTCGGAAATATTAATTAATTTATTCATAAATATTTAGGTGATCTGTAATTTTTGCTGATACAGAAAAGCTTATAGAATTTCTTTGAGATATTATGAACTCTTCTTTCGTTTTAGGATTTCTTCCTGTTCTTTGTTTTTTTCTTATTATTTTGAACGAGCCAACATTCTTTAAAATAAAATCGCTTTCTTTAATATTTAAAATAATTATATCGATTAAGTTATTAATAAGTTTTTTTGAAAAATTTAAAGAATAACCTGATTTTTTACTAAAATTCTTAGTTATATCTATCTTTCGTAAATTATTGTCAGACACTTTTAGAATGTTTTAAATTTTTTTTAATTTGACTCATTAAATTACCTTTAACTATCTTATAGCATAAATCTATCGAGTAATAAAAGCCTATTGAATCTGTCCCACCATGACTTTTAACAACAGGACCATTTAAACCTAAAAAAATAGCCCCATTATATTTTCTGGGATCTAATTTTTCTTTAAATTTCTTTAAAGAAAAATAAGAAAAAATTAATGAAATTTTTGTAATTATATTTTCTGTTAATGATTTTTTTAGATTTTTTGTTATGTATTTTGCAGTTCCCTCTGCGGTTTTAAGTGCAATGTTTCCTGTGAATCCATCAGTAATAATAACATTTGTGTGACCGCTCATAATTTGATTGCCTTCAATATAACCTTTATAAATAAAATTATTTTCGCTAGATAAATCTCGAAGTCTTTTAGATGCAATTTTTAACATTTCAGTTCCTTTAATTTCTTCTGAACCAACATTTAAAAGGGAGACTTTAGGTTCATCATTTGGAAATAAAGATTTGTATAGAGCTGCTCCTAATTCTGCAAAATCAACAAGATTTTGATCGTTGCATTCAATATTTGCTCCTAAATCTAAAACAACATTCATTCCAAATTGATTAGGCCATAAACCCGCAAGCGCTGGTTTAGAAACATCATTCATCATTTTTAAAATCATTCGGGATATAACTAGTAAAACACCTGTATTCCCTGCTGATAAACTAATATCTGACTTCCCATCAAGTTGATGTTGAATACAATTCCACATACTAGTATTTTTTGAATTTTTAACTGCAACCATTGGGGACTCTCCGTCAGAAACTACTTTATCACAATTAATTACATTTATTGTTTTTGTAACTATATTATTCTTTTTAATTAAAGATCTAATATTTTCTTCTTTTCCAAAGATATTAATTATAAAATCTTCATTTGATTTATTTTTATCTAAAAAAATTTTAATACCATGAATTATTTTATCAGGAGAATTGTCCCCACCCATTGCATCAATTGCAATAGAAATTTTTTTTGACATAATTAAATATTAGATATCTAGAATTTTTTTTCCGTTATAATATCCAGATTTTAAATCAATATGATGAGAAAGCTTGTATTCACCGCTCTTCTTATCTTCAACAATGTTTACAGATAAAAGCTTGTGATGAGATCTTCTCATTTTTTTTTTTGAAATAGATGTTTTTCTTTTAGGTACAGCCATAATTAATATTTAAATTTTTCAAGATCTTTTATCATATTATCTAAAGGTAGTTCAAAACAAAAATTATAAAAATTTAAGAAATATGTCTCAAATTGAGGATATTTCGAGCTTTTGCTATCATTTAAAGTATTAAAATATTTAATTATTAAATTATGATTTAATTTAAATGATTTACCGTAATTTTCACTTAGTTCTAATTTTAATAAAATATCATATAAAATCTTATTGAGTTCTTTCATTTTCTTATTAACTGTTACATCACCGTACCCAGTTTCTCTTAAATTATATTCTATTTTGTTAAATAAAATATCGTAAGTTTTTTGATCAAACTTTTTGCCTTTTTTCTTTGATATAAGCATCATTATCGAAAAATGAATAAACATAAGATAAATTCTAGTTTCAAAGTTATCTGGCAGATTAATTTTATTATAAAAAAAAATATTTCTAGATAACTTTAATAATATGCTATACATATCAGATTGATGCTGATTTTTTTTAAATATCATAATAGAATTTTATTTTTAATTCTTTTACTTACATTAAATAATTGCCAATTAAAAGATCCAGATAAAACGCATGGTATCAATTTTTTAAATAATAGAGCTAACCAATTAGTTATAAATAAATCGAACAAAAATGATGTTATCAAAATATTAGGAAATCCTCATAGTAAATCTATTTCAAATGAAAATGAGTGGATCTACATAGAAAGAGTGCTTACAAAAGGAAAACTTTATAAAATGGGTCAAAATATTCTTAAAGAAAATAATGTTTTAGTGATTAATTTCAATAAATACGGTTTAATAAGTAAGAAAAATTTATTAAATAAAGATGATTTAAAGAAAATAAAATTTTCAAAAAAAATAACTCAAACCGAATTATCTAAGAAAAGCTTTACTGAAAGATTTCTAACTAGTATTAAAGAAAAAATGTACGGTAACAAATAATTTTAGTGAGCTATTATAGCTAAGAGTAATAACGCTACAATATTAGTTATTTTTATCATAGGATTTATAGCAGGTCCTGCCGTGTCTTTATACGGGTCTCCAACTGTATCACCTGTTACTGCCGATTTGTGTGCCTCTGAACCTTTTCCACCAAAATTACCATCTTCAATAAATTTCTTTGCATTATCCCATGCTCCTCCTCCAGCAGTCATAGATACTGCAACAAATAGTCCAGTTATTATCACGCCTAATAACATTGCCCCAAGACAAGATAAAGCTGCTTCTAAACCACCAATTTGTAAAATAACAAAATAAAGAATCACAGGAGATAAAACAGGCAATAGTGAAGGAATTATCATTTCTTTGATGGCCGCTTTAGTTAAAAGATCAACTAATCTTCCATAATCTGGTTTTCTTTTGCCCTTCATAATTCCTGGTATTTTTTTAAATTGTCTTCTTACCTCAATAACGACTGCGCCTCCTGCTCTACCAACGGCTTGCATTCCCATCGATCCAAATAAATAAGGTAACATTCCACCGATTAACAATCCTGCAACAACAAACGGATTAGATAAATCAAATGTCACTTCAACTCCATTTAATGCAGATCCTTCAACTGTAGAAAAATATTTTATATCTTCTGTGTAAGCAGCAAATAATACTAATGCTCCTAGTCCGGCAGATCCAATAGCATATCCTTTAGTAACTGCTTTAGTAGTATTACCAACAGCATCTAAAGCGTCTGTAGTTTTTCTTACATTTTTTGGAAGTTTGGACATTTCCGCTATACCACCAGCATTATCAGTAACTGGCCCGTATGCATCAAGAGCCACTACCATACCAGTAAGTGCTAACATTGCAGTTACAGCAATAGCTATACCGTACAATCCTGCAAGTTCATTAGTATATAAAATACCTGCTACAATAATTAAAGCAGGCACTGCTGTAGCTTCCATAGATATAGCAAGACCCTGAATAACATTAGTACCGTGACCAGTTGTTGAAGACTGAGCAACTGATTTAACTGGTCTATAATTTGTGCCAGTATAATATTCTGTAATCCAAATTAACAGTCCAGTTATAATAAAACCAATTACTCCACAGATATATAAGTCCATCCCGTTAAATGTTTTACCACTATTACTATAAGTATCTGAAAGTCCAACTATTGCACTTGTAACAGGGTACAGAATTATCAGTGAAGTGATAGCAGTAACAATAAAACCTTTATATAAAGCACCCATTATATTTTTACTTTTTCCAAGTTTAACAAACCAAGTACCTACAATCGATGTTAAAATACAAGCTCCACCTATTGCTAAAGGGTAGATCATTAAATTATAATCAGAAGGAAAAAATATAGAAGACAACACCATTGTAGCTACAATCGTGACGGCATAAGTTTCAAACAAGTCTGCAGCCATACCAGCACAATCTCCAACATTATCTCCAACATTATCAGCAATAACAGCTGGGTTTCTCGGGTCATCTTCGGGAATACCCGCTTCAACTTTTCCTACCAAATCAGCACCAACATCCGCACCTTTTGTAAAAATACCACCACCAAGTCTAGCAAAAATTGAAATGAGAGATGCACCAAAACCTAATGCGACAAGAGCATTAATAATTTCTCTGTTATCAACTTCTAAATTAATTAAAATTATATAATATAAAGTAATTGCCAATAAAGCCAAACCCGCAACTAAAAGTCCTGTTATCGCACCAGATTTAAAAGCTATAGTCAAACCTGATTGTAAACTATGTCTTGCTGCCTCAGCAGTACGAACGTTAGCCTTAACTGATATAAGCATTCCTACATAGCCAGCAATGCCGGACAGAAACGCTCCTATAAAATAACCAATACCTACAAGATAACTAAAAAAATATGTTACTATCGCTAAAACAATCAAACCTACAATTGCAATAGTTTTGTATTGTCTGTTTAGATAAGCTTTCGCTCCAATTTGAATAGCTTCTGCAATTTCTTGCATTCTGGAATTTCCTGGGCTCGATGAAATTATCTGTCCAGAAAGCAAATAACTATAAGCAACGGCTAGCACACCGATAAATGAAATAAGGTAAAGCAATTCTAAATAATTTGTCATGATTTAAAGCGCATAATTGTCAAATTAATATTAAAAACGCAAGCTAAACTTGAAATAAATCACAATTTTTTAATCGTCTTTCCTTAATTCTTTAGATATTTTATCAAGAATTGCGTTTAAATAACCAATCTGGATTTTTTCCAGGAAATATTCTGAAGCTAACAAATATTCGTTAATAATCACTTTTTTTGGTGTATTATGTTTGAACATAAGTTCGAAAATAGCTGCGAACAATATAATCTTTAACAACTTATCAGTTTTAGATAAATTTATATCGTCACTTAAAACTGAATTGACTGTTTTTTCTATTAGTTCAGATCTTTCTAATGTACCTGTAACTACATCTTTTATAAATTTCTTAAACTGACTTTTGGGATAATCAATTTCTGCCTCTGGATTCATTAAAGAATTATATAATTTCTGAATTACTTTTATTCTTGGTGATGAATTTTTAGATTTTTTTAGGTCCATTTTTTAAAATTGATATCACCGCATTTGCAGCCTCTGACCCTTTGTTTGGTTTATTAGATTTGGTTTTTTTACTTCTTTGTTTAGCTTGATTTAAATTTAAGGCAGTTATAACACCATTTCCAATTGGCTTATTATACATGATTGAAAGACTTAAAATTGAGTCAAATAATGAAGAACATAATAAATCAAAATGAGGTGTTTGACCTTTGATGACACAACCTAACGCAACAATACCGTCAAACTTATTTATATTTTTTCTAATGGCAATAGGTATTTCAAAAGCACCCGGAACATTAACAATAAATAACTTACATTTTAACTTTGATAAATTTTTTTTAGCATTATAAAGTAAATCATTTGATATATCTTTATAATAATTAGAATTTACAATTAAAATTTTTTTCATTTTATAATTATTTGTTTTTTAATTTTTAAATCAAATCCATCTAGACCAATTATTTTTTTCCTACTTCTGGAGAGAAGTATCATATTTTTGACGTCTAAGTCTTTAATTATTTGAGCTCCAATACCATAATATCTTAATGTATTAATATTGTTATCTTGTGAAGTTTTTTTTTGGTTATTAATTATTAATAGTAAATAGCTTTTAAACTTTGATAAAGTTCTTAAGGAGTTTTTTACTTTCATATTTTTTAAAATATTATTTTTGTTAACTCCTGTCGAAATAACTCTAACAGGAATAGATTTCTTCCGATTTAAACTACCTTTAGTTATTGCAAAATTAATATTATTATCTAATTTGGTCCTGTAATAATGAATGTTAAATTTTAAATTACTATTTAAATAGACTGTTTTTGAATTTAATTTAATAACTAACTTTTCATACTTTAAACGGTACGAAATTAAGTCCTCTATTGAAGCTAATTTAATTTTATGTTTTTTAGAAAACTTATATAGATCATTTAATCTCGCCATTCTTCCATCCTCGTTCATTACTTCACAAATTACCGAACTTGGATTTAGATTAGATAATTTTGAAATATCAACTGACGCTTCAGTGTGACCTGCTCTTTCTAAAACTCCTCCATTTTTGGCTACTAAGGGAAAAACATGGCCTGGGGATACTATATCCCTTTTTCTTACTTTAGGATTAATAGCCGTTTTAATTGTTTTTGCTCTATCTTGTGCAGAAATTCCTGTAGTAATTCCCTTCTTAGCTTCAATTGAAATTGTGAATGCAGTCTGCATCCTCGATTTATTATTCGGTGACATTAATGGTAATTTGAGATTATCAATTTGTTTTTTAGTTAAAGCTAAACAAATTAAACCTCTGCCGTGTTTAGCCATAAAATTAATATTTTTAGAATTACATTTTGAGCCAGGTAT
>MDTG01335291.1_pt1 | contig 12450 bp, 26 predicted proteins | sample 811421 | NCBI WGS metagenome assembly MDTG01 (sample SAMN05326645, study PRJNA326480) | marine metagenome | isolation source: seawater | place: Pacific Ocean: South East | collected 2011
CCATTACGATTCCCCGTGCATCGAGAGGAGCTGCACCCGTGCCGCTAGTTTGGTACAAATGACCTGCGGGTAAAGAGACTGCAGCGGCAGTGTTGTTAGCAAAAGCGGGAAGGTTTAATACTCCTTGTCGTGCGGCCAAGGCAGCAATAGAGCCTGCTGTAAAGTTCTTTGTGGCATCAGCGGGTGTACCGGCAACGTCAGTGCCAATGACTTTGTCTGAGGTAGTAGGAGTAATCGTGGTGTATGTACTAATCTTAGACATCTTCTTTTTCTTCTGAGTTTCTCGTTATCTCTCCTGTCTGAACATTGACAACAGCATCCTTGCCATACTTTTCCATAAGGACATTCTCGTAGTCGTTGTAGTCCGACTTGAGCTTGTCCACCTTTCCAAGCAAAACGGTCTTTGCGAGTTCAGCATCACCAATCTTCATCTTGAGGGTGTTGAACTCGGCAACAAAGGTCTGAACTGTATTCAGTTCTTCAGCAGTAAGGTTTTCCATTGTAATAGAATTAGATTTTGTACAAAGATACTCTTTTTGTCTTAGTCCTTTTTCGCAGAACCGCCAAAGAAAAAGTCAACGACGGTGTTCACCTTGGCACTCATAGCACCGAAAATGGTGGAGATAAAACTAATCTCGAACTCACCGAGGTCAATGTCTTCCTCCACAAAGTATTTGAACATGACAAAGCTCAAGGCAAAGTATGCGATGGTAAATACTGTAGCCAATACTTTTTGTATGGTACTATCAGATGAGTATAGCAGACGCGCACTTTTTCTATCCTCGACCTCAAGGTTGTATAGCTCAACTAACTGAGCGTGAGCCTGCGCCTTGTCTTCAGGTGTGAGCTTCGACTCGTCAATCATCTTGCTCACAGCACCGAGAAGTCCTGCGTCAGGGAGTAGCTCTCCGGCTACGTTAAGAATGTTAGGCGCTTTGTCGGCTAAAAATTTTCCGACCTTGGTTTCTCTAAACTTCTTCTTCATCATAATGAGAGCTTATCCATGCGTACTCTTCGGTAGCATCAAAACTTGGACAAGCCTTATTTGAGAAGTCTCGATGACCGTGTATGACAGCATCGCAGTAGACGGACTTCAGCTCTAGAAGAAGTGCTGCCAAGGCAGCCTTTTGTTCACCCGTTCGGGTATCCTTTGGCGTTTTGCCATCCTTTTCTACCCCACCCACATAGCATACCCCGATACTTGTTTTGTTGTTTCCCTTGCAGTGAGCACCTTGCCGTTCTTCCGGTCTTCCGGGAACAATAGTTCCATCGAGATAAATTACGTAATGGTAGCCGATGTCTGACCAATTGTTTCCAAGTACGTGCCACCCACGGATGGTTTCTATGTTTATGTGCTGACCCTCCCTTGTTGCTGAACAATGAACAATTATCTTATCTATATCTCTCACGAGTCTATTTGCTTGCGAGCAAGTAGGAGTTTTATTTCCTGAATGTCTTCGCTCAGTTCTTTGAGCATATCAGTAACTTCATTCTTGCTTTGCTCAAGGGTGTAAACTCTATTCTTCAGCTTTGAAACTTCATTGTTCATCCTGATGTACACTCCGACAATTCCTCCAAGCAGCAGAATCCCTTCATACAAGCTAATCATCTCACTACTCATGGCTCTAATTCTTGCGGTAGAGGATAAATCTCAAACTCCGCAAGTCTGTCTACCCACTCTTCCGGATTTGTATAGTATTCAATGACTGTCCAAGGCGTGCCGAGGCATTGCGATTTAGACACCTCAGCCCAAGACATAGGCTGCAACTTCCTATCGTCTTCAAAACAGACAATCCAAGTGTCTGCTTGAGGGTAGCAGAACTCCCCATCAATATTTTCAGTTCGACCCGCCATCAATAATTGTCCAAGAGTATGTGTTAATCAAAGTGTTGCGTGCGGTCTCTGCCGCACCACCTGCTGTGTATTGAGCGGGCGTGCTAAATACGACATTATTCTGAACGCTTTGAGCAGCCCATGCAACCAAAAGAGCATCGTAGTTGGCTTGACTCATAGACGTTCCTGTGAACGCAGCGTTAAAAGACGTACAGTTTGACACGTCCCAACCGCTGATGTCTTCGTTCCAATTAGGGACGTTAACTAAAATGAACTGAGCTGAAGTTACATTAGAGAAGTCCCAATTCGCAAGGCCGCTTGTTATGAGATTCGCCTGAAAGAAACAGCCCGAAATATCACTAGTAAGTGTAGGAGAATCGGTTGCGGTACAAATCATATTCGAACATCCCCTAAAAGCAAAGATGTTATTGATGGTAAGGTTTGTGCCTCCCCACTTTACAATCTCAGTTATCTTCTGAGGGTCTCCCGTACTATTGGGGTTGATATTTGTAAAATCCCCTGTAATCGTGATGGTATACACTCCACCCGTAGAGTACGTATGTGTTACCTCAGGCTGATTGAAGGATGTAATCGTATCCGTGCTACCATCACCCCAATCAACCACGAAATTGTACGTGCCCGAGGTGACGGAGGGCAGCCTGTATTGCGTGTTGCTTGACGCTCCCGGATTACGTGTGTCTACCTTAAATGTAAAAGGCGAAGGAGGTGGTGACGGTGAGCCACCACGCTGCGCCCCTCCAATAGAGTTGCCTGCTCCTCCTGTGATAGCATTCCCTATTTTAATTGCCGTTGCCATATCAGAACAATGCTACGATATTGAGCACGCCATTCGTGCCCGTGTTATATACTCTAACAACTTGAAGTGGGATGGTAGTGCCTCCCACAAGGTTGTCAAGGACAATATCATCACCACCCGCTGTTCTAACCTTTAAGGTTGCAACCGCGCCTACAGTACCCACGTACAGGGTAGCGGGCGTGCTGCTTCCTTTAAGGATTTTATAGGCGAATCCTGAAGTTGCATTGATATTGTTGAGTACCGTAACGGAATCCCCTTCCACATCAATAACCCTACTGCAGTTAGGGGTAGAACTTGTATTTATTACTAAATCCCCTCGCTTTACACCAAGTGCAACAAAGTCACGACCCGGAACAACGAGCTTAGTTCCCGTTGTGCCTACCCCTGTAGACCCGGCATCAATAAGGTCATTCAGGTTTACTGTGTCCTCATTATCTGACAACAGCTCCGTCATGGCAGTGGCCCGTCCTGTTTGTAGCTTTTGGTACATGTCAGAACAGGGCTACAATGTTAGATGCGGTTGTACCTGTGTCGTAAACTCTCTTTACCTGCACAGGGATAAATGACCCCTGCTGAATGTTGACGAAGGTAGCGTCATCGCCACCTGAGCTACGAACCTTCAGTGTTGCTCCCGCTGCCGCTGTACCAACGTACAGGACTGCAGGTTCTTCGCTTTGCGATAGGATTGTAAAAGCGGAACCTGCAGAAATTACTGAAGTTGTAAGTGTAATCTGCGTTTCACTATTAACCGCAATAACTCTAGAAGCCTCAGATACAGTACCCGGCTTAAAAGCCAAGTCACCGGGCTTTACGCCATCAGTAATAAACCTAGCACCTGAGTCGTTAACTACCGGACCTGTCTCCGGAGAGTTACGAGTGTAAGTGTTAATTACGTTATTCAGGTTTACTGTGTCCTCAGTATCACTCTGCTTGTCGTCCATGTCGGTTGCTCTTCCAACCTGTAGTTTTTGATATGCCATTAGGTTTTGTTTTAGAAGAGTGCGAGAACGTCAGTTACGGTTGTTGAGGCTAAAAATATTCGTTTTACTTGCACAGGCAAAAAACTCCCTTCGGGAATGTTTTCAAAAATGATGTCATCACCACCCGATGTTCTAACCTTAATTTGTTTAGCCCCCGCAGCGGGATGCGTCCCTATGTAAAGTACAGCAGTTTCGGTTGAACCCGTGAGGATGCTAACTGACTGACCTATATTACCCACAATACCCTCTACAACAATCTCTGTTTCGCTACTTACCTGCGAAATCCGACCCGCTCCTAAAATGGTGGTGACATTATATGCCACATCACCGACCTGAACCCCGTCAGTAATAAACGTTGCTCCACTAGCAGTAATAGTGCTAGAAGTGCCGTCAAACGCAAAGGCTGTAATAGCGTAAGTTTTTGGATTACCCGAAGCATCTAAAATAGGGTCGTTAAGATTGACCGTATCAGAGAAGTCTGACTTCTTATCGTCCATTGCCGTTATACGGCCAACCTGTAGTTTTTGATATCCCATCGTTAGTCTCTATCGTATGGGAAAATCCTGTTCAGGGTATCCCTTCGTTTGCCACATCCACAGTCGGTGTTGGTTGCTTTCGCAACCGTGTCTACTGCTTTTTTAATGCCTGTAGCCTTGGTAAACTTTTCGATTGAATCACCAAGACCTTTAGACTTATTATTCATGTAGCAAAGTTACGGATTATTTTTTTCTGTCCGGAATGATAGAATTGATGAGCGTATCAATCCATCCGAACACCATATTGTCCGTTTCCGTAGGGGTGAGGTTGACAATAATTTTTGCAAATGCTGCCAAGCCGATGAGCAGTTCTGCCCAATTCTCAATAATAAAATCTACCATGATGTTTAGTATTTACCTCTGCGTGATTTAGGGGAGGAAGCAGTGCTCCCCCCCTTGCCTGCCCAAAGGTTTTTACAGGCCCAATATCGGGGAGTGAGTTTGTCTTTGGCCTGAGCACACTTGTGGCGTGCGCGAAAAGACTTGCGTGCAGCAGATGAATAGTTGTGGCCGTAGCCTTTAGCCCCGAAGTGAAGGAGTTTTTCTCTTCCACCACTGCAGGCTTTGACCATCTTCTTTTTACCGGGTCTGTCCGATGGGACGACACGGTTGCATTTCATTCTGCTCTTATCAGCCATTAGGCTATATGATGCTTACTTTCTAATCAACTTAGAAAGATGGCCCTTAACACTCTTAGGGTAGTGCTTATCCATGTGAGCGTCGCCGCTGTAAGCGTGACCTGTCATGGCTTTAGCCATTCCTTTTGACTCGTCTCTACGAGACTTCATTGATTGGGTCTTAGCACCTCTGTGCTTCATACCGATAGACTCATCGAGTCTGTCATTGTAACCCTGCTTTTTTCCTCCGTAAACTGTAGGCATAATTATTTATTTTAAGATGTTACCCGTCCTGCGGGCGTGTTAGATACAAACTGTTTTTTTCTGCCGTACTTCTTTTTCTTTTTGGCTGTTGCGGCACGTTCAGCCTTACTCATACTCTTGGCTTTAGCCATAGGTAAGCACCTGTCGGGATTTTTTTTGTTTTTACTTGTCCCGCAAGCACCAAGGATAGAACCGTCTGTTCCTATCCTTACCCAATTTTGCTCTCGCCATTTTTTGAGTTCACCCATGTCTTAGTATGACATTGAAGACTTAGTCTTCTTCTCCATTCCGTAGCCGGGGTTGTTTTTAATCTTTCCACCCGTCATGCGAGCGTAAGAGTCAGCTTGAGCTTTTCCCACTGCGTTGTAGGGGAATACTCTCTTTCCGTTTTTTCCTGATACTTTAGGCATATTACTTTTTCTTTTTTAGAGCCGTGAAGTCGGCTCCTGTGATTTGGTCAAAAGGAGGGGCTGCACTTGCGATGCGCTTTTGTGCGGCGGTAAGTTTTTTAATGGAGCTGTCCCGCATGGGAATCTTTTCCATTTCTTTTTTGCTCATCGCCATGATTACTTCTTTTTAGTAGACTTAGTCATAGACTTGAGCATTCGGTCAATCTTAGCAGCTTGGCCTTTATGCATAGCAGATGCTTTCTTTAGCTCTGCAGAAATCTTACGTAGTTGAGCTTTCTCCATTAAAACTTGCTTTTAGGCAGTGGCACGTCGCGGCCAACCGCAAGGTTGCGTGCTTTTTTCATTGCTGCTCTTTTGGTTTGACGAGCCTCTTTTTTAAGTCCCTTCTTTACGTCCCTCTTTGCAGTCGCCTCCATCCCTCTATCCTTAGCTGATGCAGCGGCCCTACTTACGGCTTTGGTTTTAGACTTTACCAACTTTCCGTTTTTGGTCTTTGTCTTAGTCACGTAGCTATCACCTTGGTCTGCAACAGATTTTAGGTGTTGGTTAGGTCTACCTTCTCTTGATGCGAGTTTTTGCCCGGACTTAACGGATTTGGTACGAGTCACCCCTCTTTTGTTGGTAGTGGTCTTGGTGGTAGTTGAAGCACCAAGGTTAACTCGACGACCTCCTGCCTTTTTAGTTTTCTCGATAGTTCTCTTACCTCTCTTTCCAACAGTCTTGTATTCTGTCGTTCTTTTTTCCTGTGGCATGATGATTTTGTTTTGCCGGATTATTTTTTAGAACCCTTTGCGTAGTTCGGGTCTTTACAATACTTGCTTGCGGCCATGTTAGCGTAGGCCGAGGGGTAGCGGTCGAAGGTGCGCTTCGCCCAAGCGATGCCTGCCGGACAAATTTTGTTGCCTTTCTTTCTACCTGTCTTTTGCTTTGCCATTACCTCCTTTTAATTCTTGGAACAGCAACGCTGTTGGCTGTCGTTCTGAGTCCGAAGTTCGATTTGCCGTAGTTGATGGTTTCACCGCCCGGACGGTCTGACCATTTCATAACATCCCTGTTACGAAAGTTCATATCGTTCAGGTCTACAACACGTTGGTCTTTATCGTCGGGCATAAGTTCGTACCTTGAGTACAAATTTACTCAATAAAAATTTATGCTGAATTGGCGCAAGCCGCCACCCCAAGACTATTTGAAGTATTGGCGCGTGGTGCGATACTTCATCAAAGCTAAGTACGGGCTGACACAGGCCGACTTGGATATACTGCTGTTCTTGTACTCAGAGAAGTATTTCTCTAAGGACAAGTTCGATGAGTTCGACGAACTCATCTCATGGGACGAAGACAGGTTCGACAACCTTCTCCGCGACGGGTGGCTCAACGTCTTTCGCAAGAAGGAGGGCAACAGGCGCACCGTATACGAGCTATCGTACAAGGCCCGTCGCGTCGTAGGGTTAGTCTATAAAAAATTAAACGGAGAGGAACTCCCTGAGCACCCCTCCGTCAATCCGTTGTTTAAGAACAGCGCGTCGTATATGGACAAGGTCTATCGCAACTACATCATCGAGATGAACAAGTTTATTCGACAACAACGACATCGTGCTCCTTGATGACGCTGTACTTTTTATTATGCAACATGACCTTATACCCTGAGCGGTTGTCATAGTAGATGGTATCGCCATCCTTCATGGTAGTTACGTCAGTGCCTACTGCGCATACCAAAGCCTTGCGATAGCGAAACTCTTCGTGGTCTTCTACGGTAAGCAATAGCCCTGACTCTGTCTCTACCTCCTCCATCGCAGGCTCGATGAGGATATACTTTCCTATTGGCTTCATACTAGAATATATTTGATTTCAATGTCACCATACGAAGTGGTGGTTGTCCAATATCCCATCACGACTTCTGCTCGTATGTCCGTGCCATAGTAATGATGGCATTGGTAGACAGAATAGTTGTGGCAACACTTACTGCGTTCTCAAGAGCAGACCGCGTAACCTTGAGTGGGTCAATCACACCCATCTCATACATGTCACCATACTTTTCAGTCTTGACGTTGAAGCCATAGCTATGTGACTCGTCAGCATTGCCTGCCCAAATGTCTACGTTGTAGTGACCTGCGTTCTCGACAATTTGCTCAAATGGCGCACGAAGTGCGTCCGCGAAAATTTGTTCAGCCACAGTCTGAGGGTTGTGGTATCGCTTCATCACCTCGTTGTACAATGCTACACCACCGCCGGGTAGGATACCCTCCTCAAGTGCAGACCGTACCGCACACACCGCATCGTCGATACGGTCGTATAGCTCCTTCTGCTCAAGGTCAGTATTTCCGCCTGCGTATATAACACCGATGCCACCTGTCAGCGATGCGATGCGCTCAAGGATGAAGTCTTTGTCAGCCTTGCGCTGAGTGATGGCAAGCGAAGCGTTGAGCTGCATAACGCGCTCGTCAATCAACTCTTGGTTGCCGCTGTCCTTATCCTTCAGGATAATCGACGAGTCACGACCCACGATGACGCGCTCTGCGCGACCGAGGTCAGTATACTGCATGAGGCTCAGGTCGTCGCCTGTCTTCTCAGAGAAGTATGTAGCACCCACACTCAAAGCGATGTCCTGCATCAGCTCGTGCTGCTTGTATCCAAAGTTCGGTGGTTGGATAATACAAATCTTCATATCGCGCTTCATGACGTTGGCCGCGATGGTATTCACCACGTTCGCAGAGCACGGTGCGATAATCAGTAGCTTCTTGTTCTCAGCGATGATAGGCTTGAGTACATTCTCAATCTGCAAGACGTTGCTAATCTCAGCATCGGATACAAGGATATGTGTGTCCTCAAGGACACACTCATCTTTCTTGTGGTCGTTGATGAACAGCGGTGAGCTAAACCCACGGTCAACCTTGATGCCGTCAGTTGTCTCGTAGTATGTCTCGCTTGTCATCGAGCGGTCAACAGTTACGATGCCGTTCTTTCCTACGTCCTTATACACCTTGGCGATGATGTCGCCAATCTTGCTGTCGTTGTTTGAGGAGATGGTAGCTACGTCCTTGAGCCTCCCCTTCGTCACAGCGCGAGCCTGCCTCTTCAAGGAAGCAATCACCTTCTCAGTTTCTACCCGCAAGTCGCGTAACACGTCAGTGCGCTCACCGTCAGGTATGTGCTTGTACCCCGCCTCGACAAGGGCGCGAGCCAACACGATAGATGTGGTCGTCCCGTCACCCGCTGATGTAGCAGTACGGTCAGCCGCTTCCTTCATGATACGTACCGCAAGGTTCTCAGTGGGGTCGAGAAGGTCGATGGCCTTAGCTACAGTAACACCGTCCTTCGTTACGGTGATGCCGTGCGTGTGTTCAGGCGATTCGATGATGACTGTTTGACCCGCAGGGCCGAGGGTGCTGCTTACAGCGTTCGCGATTTGATTGATTCCTTCGACGAGCTTTTCTCGTGCTTCGTCATTGAACTCCAATTTTTTGGGAGTGAATCCTGAATTTTGCATTTAAGAATGGATTTTTTGTTGGTCAAAGATAAAGAAAACTGTATCCTTGCTCCAAGAAAAGGTCTGCCGAAAATCTTTCCCCTTATTAGTAGTAGTAGTAGTAGTAGTATCTATTATTCTGCCCTAAGAAAAATCGCTTCATTTTTCGGCATTATCGACATCCTACTATAAATCAATAAGTTAGTAAGAGAATATCGACAGAGAACGACAGAGAAACGACATCAAGCAGCATGCTCCCTTAGCTCAGTTGGATAGAGCAACAGCCTTCTAAGCTGTGGGTCATAGGTTCGAATCCTATAGGGAGTACAAAAAAAGGGGGACTCGCGTCCCCCTTCTGCTTAACCAAAACAGATGAGTTACTTAATGCGAAGTTTACTCATCATCTCTTCCTGCTGCTTGGCAAGTACATTGCCCGCTGCAATTGCATCCACCTTTTCTGCACGCTTGCGCATCTTGTTCATTGAGCATGCTTTCTGAAGCCCCGTCATTGAGGGTTCGATTTCCGGTCTTTGCCATCCAAACTTATCCATGTGTTAGGTTTTGAAAATTACACTGATGAGACCGAGATAGAGAGTTAGCTCGTGATAATCATATTCGCTGTCAGGCCCGTAGTAAGCGAACCCAAGAGCAAAGCCAATAGTGAGCCTGTTCTCTATGATGATGCTCATAAGGCAAAGGTACAATTTTTTACAGTAGGTGTTTTCAGTGTTTGGGTTATGTAGGCCGTACGCGCCGCCGCCCGCTGTCCGAAACCGACCTGCCGCGCATAGGGGGGGTCTGTCCCGCTCGGTGCTGTCCTGATTTTTTGCCGTTTTGCTGTGGCCGTCCTGCTGTGGTGGGCCTGCCGTCCCTGCTCCCGCTCCCGTCCCGCTGTCGTGCGCTGTCGGTCTGCCGTCCGTCCGCGCCCGTCCTCCCGTCCTGCTCCGCTCCGCTCCTGTGACCAAACCGAACCTGTGCCTGTGTCCTTGAAGACACGCTGACCTTCCCCCGTTCAGACCTTCCCCCATTCACATGGAGAGAGGGAAGGCACAGCCCCTGTCCCGTCCTCCCCAACCCCAAACGAATGGCAGGGAAAACGAAGAAAGTGTGCCTGCTGTGTCGAATTAGACAAGAAATAGTCGTATATTGCACCATCGGCGGTAGCCAAATGCCCGCCAAAATGACTCTAACTCGCTGAAAATCAGCAAATTAAACCTCAAAAACTCAGTAAAATGAGCATTCTCAATCAAATGGAACGGGATTTCCTCAACATCCCACAAGTGAAGACAGCGTTGAACCTCACCGACATCCGTCGCGGACAGCGCAACGTAGACAACGCACAGAAGCGCAAGTTCGAGCACAGCATGGCTCTCTCGGTTCACGTTGTGAACGCATACGCATGGTTCAACAGCGACGAAGGCAAGTTGGCCTTCGATGAGCAAGGCTTGTCATGGACAACAGAGGATTTCTCCAAGAAGGTCTTCGGTTGGGGCAAGTCGTACTTCCACAAGGTTCGTCGCTGTGGCTCACTTGACCCACGTGTCGTTGCCGCGTTCAACCGCAAGTGCGACGAAGCAGGAGACCAAGCGATGCGTACCATCGCCAACCTCGACAAGTTCGGTCGTGACATTGACCTGTCCGAGTTGCCTGAAGACGCAACCGAGGAGCAGGTGACTGAAGCCATCGAACAGGCTGTCGAGGAGACAGACGTGGAGACGCGCACCGAGCAGGTTGATACCATCTCAACCTTCACCATGAAGGTTGACGGAGCATCCAACGTCTCATGGAGGCTCGATGCCAATGGCGGACAGCACACCACCAACAGCCGAGCGGAGATTCTCTCGGCCATTGCAACCATGCAGAACCTGATTGGTGCGGCTGACTCTAACCACCAACTCTAACCCGTGTCTTCAAGGACACACCTAAAACTCAACACCATGGACACTATCCAATACACCACCACAGGCGACTACAACCGCAACCGCGTTGTCCGCTACCACGGCTCTCCATCTCCCAAGCACCTTGGCATGGGAGCCAAGAAGGGAGACATCGCAACGCTGAAGTCTGCGCAGAAGCGCAACGTCATCGAGTTCGAGAACGGCAACGTGAACAGCAGGTTCACCATTGGCTTCGAGGTTGAGAAGTCTCGCTTCAGCCGTGGCGCAGTCACCGAGTACGCTCTGTTCGCAGGGTTCGAGCGTGACGGCTCATGTGGCTACGAAGCCATCACCCACATCTTGCCCCTGCTCCCCAAGGGCGAATGGCGCAACAAGGTCTTCAACATGATGTACGAGGCAAAGCGCATCATCGAGGACAGCCACAGCCCAAGCGACCACCGCTGTGGTGGGCACATCACCTTGGCTGTGGACGGCATGGAAGGTGAGGAGTTGATGAACCGCTTGAAGAAGTTCAGCGGGGTCATGCTCTCCCTGTTCCGTCGTCGGTTGGGCAACGGCTACTGCCGAAGCAACCCATTCATGGACGTGGAGACCAACGCAGGACGCTACCAAGTCTGCCTCCGCAAGGGCGACCGAGTTGAGTTCCGCTTGCCATCGCGCATCACAGGTGTGAAGCAGATGATGCGTCGCTACGAGTTGTGTTACATGATGCTCGACTTCGCTGTCAACCGCCCGAACGCATCGTTCAAGACGTTCCTCAAGGCCGTCACGCCCATCGTGAGTTCCATGTACGGCCACGACGAGGTGAAGGTCACCGAGATTCTGACGCTGTCGGAAGCCTTCAACAAGATGCTCCGCACAGGGCAAATCAACCGCGAGACCATCGCGTGGATTGACCCACACCGCAACATGACCGACAGGTGGGACAGAGACCTGACCCGCCACGGGTGGTGAGGCGAACGGGAGTCGTGTCCTCAAGGACACGCTCCCTCCGTCCATCGGTGTGTACCGATGCTGATGAGACCGAAAGGTCGAAACGGAAACTCACACAAATGGGTGGCGCACCTACCGCCAACAACATCATGTCAAATCCACAGAACACGCTGAAGTCCCCGTTACAGGTTGCATGGGAAGCAATGCACTCCACGAAGGCCAAGCTGTTGGAGGATACAAAGCAACGCATCCTTGACATCCGTGCAGAGATTCGTCTGCTTGAGCAGGAAGAATGCCAACTCGAAAACATCCTCAACCAAACGCCATGAGTCAGTCACGCATCCACGCCACCATCAAGTTCCAAACGGGACTTGGTAGTGTGCGCCATGTCACGAAATTGTGGAGCGGGCAGAGCCACATCGACAACTACGTTGCATACATGGAGCGCAACCACAGGTGGACGTTCGATGAACTCTTCATCACCCCAAAATAAATTTGGATGCGTACAATTCTTGTCGTATCTTTGTCGAAATCAAACACAATGAAAGCACAGCATTTTTCAGACCTGACCATCGGTCAGCAGTTCCTCCCCACCTTCTTCAACGGGGACACATCTCACCTCTCGGCCTCCGAGGAGAGCATCATCGAACAGGAACACCACGACTACTTTGTCGCGGCACAGGAGGAGTACGGAGAC
>MDTG01052732.1_pt1 | contig 12449 bp, 10 predicted proteins | sample 811421 | NCBI WGS metagenome assembly MDTG01 (sample SAMN05326645, study PRJNA326480) | marine metagenome | isolation source: seawater | place: Pacific Ocean: South East | collected 2011
CAGAACGTCCACCTTAAAAAAGGGCGTCTTATTAATGTCGAAGGAAAACTTGCAGGGGCCCATGTTACTCAGGCCGAAGGCGTCGCTCGACTTGTGCATAAAATAGAAGTTTCACTGGCGCAGGCCTTGCGGATGGCGATTACTGTGCCCGCTCTTGTTGTAGGACAAGCAAACCTCGCGCAGGTGATCGGTCGCCTAGTGCGCGATGTTTTAGTTTTGTCGGATGATCTCAAGGTCGATGGAACGCTAGGGCAGACTCTATCGCAGCTGTCAAACTAATGAAAACAAGCATCAGATTGCTAGCGCAGCCTAAATCTACGCGCTCAATAATTGACGCCACTCAGCGAGAGCAGCGGCACGGTGTAACTTGAACGTACTGACATTTGAGAATTCGGAATTTTTTGTGGTCGTGACCTGCCCCCCGAAATTTCCCTCACGTTGATGTAGAGTTTGCTTAACCTTTCGAAGGAGCAAACGGATGCGAAAGAGCCGATTTAGCGAAGCCCAGATAATTGGGATGATTAAGGAGCAAGAAGCAGGCATGCCCACTGCTGATGTGTGCCGCAAGCATGGTCTCAGCCAAGGGACGTTTTACAAGTTCAAATCCCAGTACGGCGGCATGGAGGTGTCGGATGCGGCGAAGCTGCGCGCTGTCACGGACGAGAACGCGAAGCTGAAACGATTGCTGGCGGATGCCATGCTGGACAACGTGGTTCTGAAGGACTTGCTGGGAAAGAACTGACGACATCAACCGAACGACGGGAAGCTGCACTGCGGGCGATGCGGGATCATGATATCTCGCAGCGTCGCGCGTGTAGGCTCGTTGGTGTCGACCCTAAGACTGTCAGGCGCGACCGTCCGCCTGATAACCCTGAGATACGCAAGGAGATGAAAGCAGTCGCCGCCAAACGCCGTCGCTTCGGCTACCGGCGGATTGGCGTGATGTTGGAACGCAAGGGCATGATCATGAACCACAAGAAGCTGTATCGGCTTTACACAGATGAGAAGTTGGGGGTGCGGCAGCGAAGGGGCCGCAAACGAGCGCGGGGATCGAGAACACCCATGCCCGTGGCGCTACGACCGGGCGAACGTTGGTCGCTAGACTTTTTGTCTGATATGTTTGGTGCATCTCGCAAGTTCCGCATCTTGGCGGTGAATGATGACTGCTGTCGCGAGAACCTGTGTTTGATGGCGGACACCAGCATATCAGGCGCACGCGTCGCTCGCGAGTTGGATGCACTTGTGCGCGTCTACGGCAAGCCTGCCAGCATTGTCAGTGATAACGGTACAGAGTTCACCAGTAGGGCGATCCTGAGATGGGCGAACGACAATGCTGTGGACTGGCACTACATCGATCCAGGAAAGCCGCAGCAAAACGCCTTCATTGAGTCATTCAACGGCAGCCTACGCGACGAGTTGCTGAACGAAGAATGGTTCGACAGCCTGGATGACGCTCGCCGCAAGTTGGCGCTCTGGCGATACGATTACAACAACGTCAGACCCCACTCATCATTGGAAAACCAAACACCCGCTGAAGCGCGTCGAGCGCTTGAGCAATTTGAGGGCTCCGCGCACGACGCGCTTGCCCAAAACGAAGACGACGAATATGAAATCCAAACCCGCAAACTCTCGTTATGAATGAGGGAGCCTTGGGGGGCAGGTCAGTCATGAACTCGCCAGACTCCTCAACAGCAGTCTATCATGCCATAAGCCGCTACGCAGCGGACTGGCAACTTTCTAGATGGCTATCATCAAAGCAGCGATGAACATCACGAAGTGGGCGCGGCGAGCGGCCAACTAAACCGCTATAACACCATCGGTTCGAGCACTTCTTCAATAATCTTGTTTGTTCCACTGGAGAAGCGAGCTGCGCTTTGGCGAAACTGAAACGGATCATCTACAATAGGACCGTCAGATTTCTGTGATTCAACCCAAAACCAGTCAAGCAGAGGCTGAGCCTCGGTCCGTTTGAAATTCCTATGACCGATGCGGTTCTCATAACCCATTGCATCAAACACAGACCGTGGAACTTCAGGCGCAGAGCGCCCAAAATAAGTAAAGTCTTCCGATATGAGAACTCGATTGGTCCCCGTATCCCGCTCCACATTTGATTGGTCAGGTAGCCCATCCGGGCGACTGTGGTGGGAGTCTTCTTGCTGCCACGCGTCCAGTTCTGATTCTCGATGGTAGATGTTATCGCCAAGCATCATCGCGCGGCTGCCATTCCGAACCGGCTTCTTTGCCGTAAACCGCTCATCCATCCAATACTCGTCAAAACTGAGCCCGTCCGTGACTCGCATCCCAAAAACACAGTGCCCTGGCTTTTCGAGTTTGCTCCCGGCAATTCCGAAAACCCAATCCCCATTCACAGCCTTCGACCGGATTTTGGGTTTGCAGCATGCCAACGTGCAATATCCAAAAAATGGATTTGGCGCGAAACCGAAGTCACGTGCAACGACATAAACAAAAACGGATTCTTCGCGGACCTTTGCCATTAGCAGCGCGACGTCGCCATCGCATGAACAGGTTCTCGAAGTTCACCCGAAGGGCTCTCGAACCGGTTATTTCTGCCCTCAATGGCATCAACAACGCCTTTGGTACTCCAGTTGACGATCGCTTGGCCATAATCATCGAGCGCCTTCGGGACATCAGCCTGAGTTCCACCACGTAGGAATACACCAACGATCCGCTTGCCAAGCTTATGCGCTTGTTCAATCTCCCAATTCACCCACGGGCGGGAATGCGTTTTGGGACCGATCAAGACGACCACCGTCGATGCCCACCGCATCTTCATCCGCAGCAATCGTTTGATAGTGTTGTCGCTGACACGACCTTCCTTCACACGGCGCTCGTTGGCTGGTTTCATACGCACAGACGAATTCCGTACATGATATTCGCTTCGATCAAGCATACTTTGAAAACTGTCGACATGACTGTCGTCGCCATGATGATGGCTAATGAAAACGTTTTTCTGCTTAGACATGGCATCCTCTGACGACTTGCTATCCAATAGTAGTATGGGTATGCTCGTTTGTTACATCAAGATCATGTGTTCTGCTTTTGTTTCATACGGGCCAGTTTCCAATCTTGGTCAATCGTATCGCGACGCTCAAATAGCCTACTGCCTCACAGGCTTCGCGCGGTGCTGCCAGTACATATTCTGGTTTTGATGCGACATCGGCAACAAACGTCTTGATTGACGGCAGGCGCATCTAGACTGAGCCCCGGCGCGCAAGCACGACAAACCCCATTCTGGGTCAGCATATACGAGGCTTACGCCAGTCACTAAACCATGCATAATTGATTGCATGAAACTAAGCCATGATATCGTTGATGCGAATGAAGTCGCACTACTGCAGCAGATCCTTGCTGACACAAAGCCGCGACCGGCGTCGAATTCTGCCAACACCTCACCATCGATGAGCCTTTTGGTTCTCCTTGCACTGAGGGTAGCAGGAACCTCGGCGCCCGACGAAGGGGTGGTTGATTGAAAGAAGCTGCAACCATGAACGCCCTAACTTTCGCGGAATACGGCCAGGCGGCCCGACGTACTGATTTGAAGCGCGACACCGAACCAAGCCTCAGCTTTCCTCTTCTCGGTCTTTTCGGCGAGACCGGTAGCCTGCTGAGCGAGGTAAAGAAAAAGCAACGCGATCCAGTAGCGTATCTCGGCTATGAGGAAAGCGTCCTCGAAGAACTGGGCGACGCTCTTTGGTATCTGAACGCGCTTGCTGATCGCGCTAATCTCACGTTGTCCGATCTGGCTATCAATCTTGATTGCAATCTGGTGAACTGGAAATCCGCCGGGTCCGAAGAACTCACATTTGAAACTACTGAACTTCCACCGGATGCTCGTTCGGGAGGCCCTTCCTCCGCTTTTGAGCAATCATCATTGCGGCTGGCTTCCGAAGTTGGACTGTTAATGACCGATTATCGTGCGGGACGTCTCGATCAAAACCGCTCTGCATTAAAGGGCCGCCTGATTGCCGTGTTGCGGTCGCTTCGAGACGCGGCTCATGACGCGGGGCTATCTTTGGAAAGCGCCGCGCGTGCCAACATGCACAAGATCGCTGATCGCTGGCCCCTCGAACGCGTCTACCCCGCCCTATTCGATGAAGCCTTTCCCGAAACAGAGCAGCTGCCTCGCAACTTGATCGTAACTTTCGAGGAGTTTGAACAGCACGGTAAAACCGTCTCACGAATGACGTGGAACGACGTGCCGATCGGTGACCCATTGACGGACAACCGCGCCGATGATGACGATTATCGTTTTCACGATGTCTTTCACTTGGCGCATGCAGCACACTTGGGCTGGTCGCCGACCCTGCGCCGACTGCTACGAGCGAAGCGCAAGAGTGATCCGATAGTGGATGAGGTTGAGGACGGCGCGCGCGCCATCTTGATAGAAGAAGGTATTGCCACCTGGATCTTCAATCATGCACAGCGCCTTGCACTGTTTGACGGCCTGACGTCACTTGACTATGGCCTGTTAAAATCCGTGAGGCAATTTGTTCAGGGCTATGAGGTACAACACAGCCCATTATGGCTTTGGGAGGAGGCTATCATGCAAGGATACGAGGTTTTCCGGTTGGTGTGTCTGCACCGTGGCGGGCAAGTCGGAATAGATTTGGTAGAGCGCAAAATCTGGTTCATCGAGCCATGAGCTATTCAGCTGCTAGCTTTGTGGAGGCTTTATCCGATGTCCGTCTCGACAACGTCTTCAACCCTTACTCTGATCTTTGTGAACTTCACGATGAGCCTGACGCTGCGGCTCGCCGGCGCCGAAATCTCGAACTAAGCCTTGCTGCAGCCATTGAGCTGGAAGTCAGCACTGTCTGGATCGCGCGTGACCTCGGGTACCGAGGAGGCCGGCGCACCGGTTTGGCATTAACCGATGAAGCCCATCTCGACGCCTACAGTGCCCTATTCCATGGCCTGCCCGTCCAAAAGGCCACTAAAGGCCCCATTATGGGGGAGCGCACCGCCAACACGATCTGGCGTATGCTCTCTCGGCTAACCCAGCCAGTTTTTCTTTGGAACGTCTTCCCTTTGCACCCGCATGAGCCTTATGACCCAATGACAAATCGCTGTCACACGGCGCTCGAGCGCGACACCTGCGCAACCTTTCTCCATGCAGTCATTGATGTCCTGAAACCAAAGCAGGTACTGGCTATTGGCGGGGACGCACAAAAGGCCGTTACCAATATGGGCATTGATAGCGTCCAGGTTCGCCATCCGAGCTATGGTGGACAGAATGTTTTCATCCGTCAAATCGAAGAAGCCTACGCTTTGCCGCCAGACGTTCAGCCAGACTTGTTCTCCCGACCGACCAAATAACTGACCGTTCGTCGCTTTGGCATGTGTCGAGTCCCATGTTGCTGGGCCACTGATCTGGGCTTTCTCTAATACGGTTTAGGTGGGGTTTGTATCATCGCGTTAACTGAACGTCTGCTTTGGTGTTCGAGCCATTGTCGGAGTGCTAACGCAGCGAACTTCCGCTTCCCGCCCTGCGCGTTGCTGATGCTGCAGATGCGAGCAAATTGCGCGCAGATGCAGCGAACGACTGTAAGGTCCCGCAAAGCCGCCCGTCACTCGGCCTTGCTGAACTCCCGCGCGAGAATTTCCCGCGCATGCGCGACCCCTTCTGGGGTCAGGCTCAGCGATTTCGCCTTGTTTTTGGGATCAAAAATCAGGCCTTTCTCGAAAAGCCGGTTGGTGATGGCCCAATCGATTCCCTTCCAGACCTGATCGCCGTAATGCAGCGTCAGGCTAAGGATCGCGAGAGCCGCATCATCGATCTTGTCAGTGTCGAGTGCCATCTCCCCCTCGTTTTCCTGTGTCTGCCCGCTTTTCGAACCGCGGCCGCGCATCATGCATAACCCCGCCGCTTCTTTATCGCCGCAAGTTTCATCAGCGCGGTTACGGCGCGCCCTTCATCTGGATGCTGCTCAATCATCATCTGCCCGCGCGCGCCAATGCGGCCCCATTCGCGCACCAAGCTGGCGCCCCCAAAGAGATCGGGCTGAATGCTCATGCGGTAAAACCGCCGCATGTTGCAGGCTGGATCGATCCGCCGCATCTGCAGGTCGGTCGGGAACACCTCAAGTTGAGCGACAGAGTGAGACATATCGTGATCCAGCAGGCTTTCTTCCACAATATCAAGTGGACGCCTGCTCTTCCACCTCGATTTCCCCGCGAGAGGAAAAGGGGGCTCATGCCCCCTTCTCGAACTTCATGACCGGGATGCCGAGCTTTTTGGCCTTGTCGGCTAGGTTCTCCTGGATGCCGGTGCCCGGGAAGACGAGGACACCCACGGGGAGCACATCCAGCATCGCGTCGTTGCGCTTGAAGGGGGCGGCTTTGGCATGCTTGGTCCAATCGGGCTTGAAGGCCACCTGCGTCACGCCCCGGGCCTCGGCCCATTTGGCGGCGATGAGCTCTGCGCCCTTCGGGCTTCCCCCGTGCAGAAGGACCATGTCGGGATATTTGGTCCGGACCTGGTCGAGCTTGCCCCAGATCAGGCGGTGATCGTTGAAATCGGTCCCGCCGGTGAGAGCGACCTTGGGTCCTGCGGGCAGCATCACCTCGGTCTCCGCGCGGCGCTTGGCGGCGAGGAAATCGCGGCTGTCGATGAGTGCTGCGGTCATGTGCTGGCGGTTCACCATCGAGCCAGTGCGGGGGCGCCAGGTGGAGCCCGTGTGATGGACAAACTCGGTGGCGGCGTGATCGCGCATCATATCCATGCAGTTGCGCCGTTCGATCAGCGTCAGGCCTTCGGCCGTTAGGCGCTCAAGTTCGGTGGATTTCACCTCGGAGCCGTCCTGCTCCCGCTGGAGGCGGCGCTGCACCTGCTCGTTCTCGTCGAGCGACCGCTCAATCCTCGCCGTGGCGCGGTGAAAGAGGTTGACCTGGCCCCAGAGCACCTCTTCGAGGTCGGGTTCCATGCGGGTGTCTTCCAGGGTCGCGACGAGGGCATCGAAAATGTCTGCGACGGCGACCGCAAGGCGCTGCCCATCGGGCATTGGGCGCGGATCGGGCTCATCAAAGGGGCGGTAGCCATAAAGCTGCAACTCGTCGAGCGCATGGGCGGTCTGGGATGCGGTGTGGGCGGGTTCATACGTGTCGTCGTGAGTGTGGATCGTCATCAGTTTCTTGCCTCCGGGCCTGTCTCATCCGCGCGACAACCCGCGCGGCCTTCGTGGGCTGCGAAAGCCGTCATGGGGGACGCCCCTTCACCCCGCCTTTCGGGGCCGGAACGCATGTGGAGGAGGGCGGCAGGCAAGCTATTTGTTTCGCGATGCAAAGCGGGGGCTCGTCCCCCGCGGCGGAAATAGCTTGCCTGCCGCCCTTGATGGGGCGTCCCCTTTGACGGCCGCCTGCCCATCTCTTGAAGGCCGCTCGGGGGACGGGTGGATGAGATTGCCCGGGAAGAGGCAAGGCGACGATCCACACCCGCGACAGGACTGCAGGACCCTTACCCCCCCTCTGCCCCTGACCGCCCCCTGCGCGATGCTGCTCAGCCTGACAGGCGCTGCCGATCCTCAAGCCCGATCTGCCCTGCCAGATGCTGGCGCAGCGCCTCTTTGCCGGTCGCCCGGAGATCATCGTTGAAATCCCCGAGCCGTGGTTCCAGCACCCGTACGGCAATCCCGACCTCGGTTGCTCTGGCGCTCAACCTCTCTGCCGCGCGTTGGCCAGCGGGATCGCGGTCGATGGCGACGTAGAGGCGCTGCAGCCCCTCCGGCAACTGGACCGCGCCGAGGTGACCCGACGAGAGCGCCGCCCAGACGGGAAGGCCGGAGGCCGCCTCGGACAGAGACAGGATGGTCTCGATGCCCTCGCCGACCACGAGGATGTCGTCATGCGGGGTCAGCCTGACGGCATTGCCGAGGAGGTGACCCATGGCACGCCGCTGCGTCTCGACAGCCGCCTTTCCCTGTCCGTCAGGCGCCAACCAGGTGCGATGCACGCCCTGCAAGGCCCCTGCCCCATCGGTGACCGCAGCTATCAGCGCCGGTCTGGGGATGCTTCGGGTCTGACCCTCATCCCGATGCCAGCACTTCGGGTGGAAGCGCAGCGCGCTCATCGTGCCGCCTTGGGTGATGCCTCGGGAGCGGAGGTAGGTGTCGGCAAGCGTGCCTGCGACCGGCACCGAGGCTGCAAACAATCGCGCCGCCGCCGCTGGCGTGCCACCGGGGGCTTTGGCCTTCTTCGGCACTGGCGTATTCGGGAGGGCCAGCTGGGGACGGCCCAGATGCGCACGGGCCTCGGCCAGAAGATCGGGAAAGCGCGAGATCCCGGTTCGCTCGCGGATGATGTCGAGGAGATCGCCATGCAGTCCGACAGCCGCATCCTGCCATTTGCCACGGGCTCCCGGTCCTGATGTGGGTCCAGACAGCCGCACGAAGAGCGACCGGCCGGGGTTGTTCTGCAAATCGCCGACGATCCAGTAGGACCCTTCCCGCCGTCCGGCGGGAAGGTAGGCGCGACACACGCTCTCTGCGTTCTCCGCCAGAGCGCGGATCACATCTTCAGTCTCGGAATACATGGCTCAGCACCCTCCACGCGCATGTAGTCCTGTCACGGGACAACGTGCAAGAAGACGATCAAGCACTGTGATGCCGCTGGAGTCTGCTGGGCAGAAGAGCCGCAGCTTCCAGGCGATGATCTCCGAGAAGAACCCATCTGCCTTCAGCCGGTCCTTGGCGGCACCCAAAAAGCCCGACAGCTCGATCCGGTTGACGCCCATGACGCGCGAGCGGTACAGTTCCATCCCTTCGGCCAGCCGCACCACGGTCTTGCCCTCAAGTACGAGGGCATGGACCTGCGCCGCCGTGAGCTTCGGCGCATCGGCGGCCAGCGTGGTCGCGACCCAAGACGGCGAGACGCGGCGACCGATGATGCGCTGCCCATCGTCGGTTTGTAGCCGGTAGACGCGGGTCTCGTCCTGCGGCAGTTGCTTCCAGATCGGCAGCAGCAGCCCCGCCACGATGTGCAGCGTGGTTTCCGTGAATTCCGGCACCTCGGCCAGTTCCGCGGTCCAGGCGGCGGCGAAGACTGCGCGGTCGGCTTCGAGCCAGTGGGTGTCCTCCATCATCCGGGCCGGAACCGTGCTGGCCTCCGTTGGCCGGATCAGCCTCAGCCGCGGTTCGATGGTGCCGTCGTCCAGCATCAAGCTGGTCGCGGGCACCTGCACGGCAGCCCTGTTTGAGCGGCTGTTAACTAGCAAACGCGCCTTCGGATCGTCCAGCCAGTCGAGCGCATCAGCGAGCGCGGTCGGCGTGTTGCGCTGCTTTTGCGCGATGGTCAGGAGCTGGGTTTCTGCGCCGGAGCCGGGATGGGTGTAGATCACCCGTGCGTCCGTCACCTGAAAGCTCTCGGCGCGCAGCGTCTCGAGCCCGAGGTCGTAGACCCCGGCAGCGATAGCGCCCTCGATTCGCTGGTCGAGGAGTTCCTCGAAGACCGAGAACAGCACGGCCTGCATGTCGATCGTCAGCGCCAGCAGGCGATTGAGGAAAGTCGTGATCGGGGGCAGATCGTCTTTGAGGCCGTTGTCATCGGTCAGGCTGAGACCGGTGGCATCCTCGAATTCCCCAAGCGAGCAGCCCGCAACATCGCCGCGATAGATGCGGCGGTAAAGCTGGCGCAAGGCATCGCGGGCATAGGGAGACTCCAGATTGTCCTCGGGCCGGAACAGCCCCTGCCCGCCGGTTTGACGCTGGCCGCGCGTGATCGCCCCGAGCGTGTCGAGGCGACGCGCGATGGTGCTGAGGAAGCGTTTCTCTGCTTTCACATCGGTAGCAACGGGCCGGAACAGCGGTGGTTGCGCCTGGTTGGTGCGGTTGGTGCGGCCCAGTCCCTGAATGGCCGCATCGGCCTTCCAGCCCGGTTCCAGGAGGTAGTGGACCCGCAGGCGCTGGTTCTTCGCCCCGAGATCGGCGTGATAGCTGCGCCCCGTGCCGCCGGCATCCGAGAAGATCAGGATGCGCTTCTGGTCATCCATGAAGGCGGCGGTTTCCGCGAGGTTGGCAGAGCCCGCCCGGCTTTCCACGACCAAGCGGGCGGCAGAGCCCTCGCCTTTGCGCACGATGCGGCGCGAGCGGCCCGTCACTTCCGCCACGAGATCGGTGCCGAAGCGCTGGACGATCTGGTCGAGCGCCCCGGGCACAGGCGGCAGGCTTGCCAAATGCTCGATCAGCGCATCGCGGCAGCGCACCGCCTCGCGGCATTCCACCGGCTGGCCATCGCGCGTGACCGGGCGCGAGGAGAGGTTGCCTTCGCTGTCAGTGAAGGGCTCATAGAGCTGCACCGGGAAGGAATGGGCGAGGTAGTCCAGGCAAGCCTCTCTTGGCGTGATATCCACCCGCACATCGTTCCACTCGTCCGTGGGGATCTCCGACAGGCGGCGCTCCATCAGCGCCTCACCTGTCGAGACGATCTGGATGACAGCCGCATGGCCTGCGGTGAGATCAGCGTCGATGGCGGCGATCAGGGTGGGGGTTTTCATCGAGGTCAGCAGATGGCCGAAGAAGCGCTGCTTGGCGGACTCGAAAGCCGAGCGGGCGGCGGACTTGGCTTGGCGGTTCAGCGTACCGCCGGATTTGCCAGTAATGTTGGCCGCTTCCAGCGCCGCGGACAGGTTCCGATGTATGACTCCGAAGGCGAGCGCATATGCATCATAGATCCCGCGCTGCTCCGGCGTCAGCGCATGTTCCAGCATCTCGTATTCGACGCCGTCATAGGACAGCGAGCGCGCCGTGTAGAGGCCAAGCGACCGCAGATCGCGGGCCAGGACCTCCATCGCGGCAACGCCGCCAGCTTCAATAGCTTGCACAAATTCCGCCCGCATCGAAAACGGAAAGTCCTCGCCACCCCAGAGCCCGAGGCGCTGCGCATAGGCGAGGTTGTGCACCGAGGTTGCGCCGGTGGCCGATACATAGACCACGCGGGCATTGGGCAGCTTGTGCTGCAGACGCAAACCCGCCCTGCCCTGCTGCGAGGCCGTAACATCCCCGCGCTCGCCCTTGCTTCCTGCGGCGTTGGCCATGGCATGGCTTTCGTCAAACAGGATCACCCCGTCGAAATCCGCCCCCAGCCAGTCGACGATCTGGTCGACGCGGGATTTCCTGGCCCCGCGCTCCTCTGAGCGCAGCGTTGCATAGGTGGTGAACAGGATGCCCTCGCTCAGCGGGATCTCGCGGCCTTGTGCAAAACGCGACAGCGGCGTGACCAGCAGCCGCTCCTGGCCAAGGGCAGACCAGTCGCGCTGAGCGTCCTCGAGAAGCTTGTCGCTCTTCGAGATCCAGAGCGCCTTGCGCCGACCCTGAGCCCAGTTGTCGAGCACAATCCCGGCCGACTGGCGGCCCTTGCCCGCCCCGGTGCCGTCGCCAAGGAAGAAGCCACGGCGGAAGCGGACGGCGTTAGGGGCATCATCGGGCGCGGCCGAGACCATGTCGCCGGTTTCATCGACAGTCCAAGACCCCGCGAGATACGCGCCATGCGCCTCACCCGCGTAGATCACGGTCTCGAGCTGCGCGTCCGACAGCAGGCCGTCGCGCAGGACGGCGGTAGGGAGTTTCGGGCGGTAGGTGGGTTTCGGGGGCGCGACCGAAGCCATGGCCGCAGATTGCACAAGCTTGGTCGGGTGCGGTTCCGCCCCGGGGATGTTGATCGCTTGCAGCCGGAAGGTCTCGTAAATGGCATCCGACATGCGCGTGCTGGCCCCGTCCTCGGTCACATCCCGCAGGGTATAGGCGAGGTCTGCGGCCTCGATCTGCGGAGCGGTGTTGGTGGCGGGTGTTGCTGGCGTGGCGCGCGATGTGCTGATGGCTGCCCGCGTGGTGCGGGCAAGATTTCCCGGAAAGTGGGAAGAGGGGCCCTGCCGGGCTGGTGCGACCTGCGCCAGCGCGAGGCGCGGGGGGACATGGGTAGTGATCAGCGACAACAGGCTGGCGACATCAGGCGAAATCGGGCGCGCCAGATCGGCTGTGATGCCGCCCCGCTCACCGCCACGGCATTTGTCGAAGACAGAGATACGTGTCTCGAAATTCGTGCCGTGCTTGGCGAAGGCCGCACCGGACACGGCCCTGGTAAAGACCAGATGCGCGGTCTCAGTCAGGCGGGCGAAGGTCTCGGCCCAAGCGGGCGCATCGGGCGCGAAGCCCGCACCGGTGATAGCGACCAGCCGTCCGCCGGGGGCCAGCCGCGCAAGCGCCGAGCGCAGATGCCGGGCTGTCGCCTCGGTGGTGCGGGCGTCGACATTGGCCACCGCCGAGAAGGGCGGGTTCATCAGGATGACGCTCGGGCGCAGGTCCGCGTCGAGATGATCGTCGATCTGGGCTGCGTCGAAGCCCGTGACCGGAAGCCCCGGAAACAGGCGGCGCAGAAGATCGGCGCGGGTGTCGGCAAGCTCGTTCAGCGCGAGGCTGCCGCCCGCGATTTCCGCGAGG
>MDTG01099828.1_pt1 | contig 12449 bp, 12 predicted proteins | sample 811421 | NCBI WGS metagenome assembly MDTG01 (sample SAMN05326645, study PRJNA326480) | marine metagenome | isolation source: seawater | place: Pacific Ocean: South East | collected 2011
CATGCCCGACATGCCGCTCATGCCCGACATGCCGCTCATGCCCGACATACCAGCGCTGCCGCTCATGCCGCTCATGCCCGACATGCCGCTCATGCCCGACATGCCGCTCATTCCCGACATACCGGACATGCCGCTCATGCCGCTGCCGAGCTCGCTGTCGTGCGGCGAGACGGTGTATTCCTCGGTGGTGTCGAAGATGATCTCTTGCTGCGACCCCGAGCGCGCGCCGCCCATGATGTCGCCGATATGGATCACGGTGTCGGAGGTGGAGTCCTCCAGGATCAGCTCGTCGGAGCTCTCCGCGATCCCCATCTCCTGATCGGAGTCGGTCAGGATGATCGTGGGCTCCGTCTCGCGGCCCTGCTTGAGGTTCAGCACGTCGTCGCGCTTGAACTTCATGCTGCTGCCGGCCCGGAAGCCACGCAGCTCAGCGTTGCTGACCAGGCGCTTGAGCTCTTCTTCGTCGATCTGCAGCTCTTCCAGCACTTCCTGGAAGGTCATGTATTCGACGGCCATCCGGCACTCCTCGCAGCGGCTCCTGCCGCCTCATTGTTTGGTTCAGCCCCTCGACGTCGCTAATGGAACGCCGAGGGGAGAGAACCTCACGCTGGATCAGGTCGCGCGCTTGACCCGGTCCGCAGCTTACCTCAGGGAAGCTTAGGGGTTAACCCCCTAGCACCTACTTCTTCTCGACGGCCTTCTTGATATCGAGGACCGTGGGCTCCTGCTTCTTCTTGCCAGCCAGGTACTCGTAAGGGATCTGGAAGTCGAACTCCATGTTGCGGAGCGCGCCCATCTTGAGGCGACCGTTCTGATACTCATAGATCGCGAGGCGCTGCGAGGCGCTGTCGACCACGAACAGGACGTCGCGGCCCTGGTTGGTGGTGCCCGTGCCGGTCACGGCGAACATGGAGTTGGCGCCGCCGGCTGCCTGCGCGTAGGCGCGGGGGAAGGGGCTGTTGCTGTTGAACATCAGCGCGACGCCGAGGGCGCAGCAGACGCCCAGCAGGAAGGCGATGATCAGGGGATTGCGATCGTTGGTCATGAAACCTCTAATTTGCCTGGGATCCACGGCTTAGGCCGATCCCTCAGGGTTGTTGAGACAGGCGGGCGGATTATACGCATGCCTCCGCGCACATCCACTAGCCAGCCTCCGAGACGGGCTCCAAGGGCCATCATTCGGGGAATGCTCCCTGGAGCCGGTCCAAGGAGGGTCACTCCTGGACCATCACTGCGTCACGGCGCAGGGGGCCGCCGGGTTCCCAGCCACTCTCCCAGCCACTGGTTGGCGGGGCCCGCCCCCTCCAAGTGCATTGCTCGCAAGCGCTTACCCTCGCCATCCAGGAGCAGGGCCGCCGGGAGTGAGGTCAGGGCCTCCTTGGCGTACTTCATGAAGAGGGTCTCGAGCAGGTCCTGACCCTGGCGGGACTGGCGCAGGACGACGTGGAACACGTCCTCGCGGTTGAGCAGGCGCAGGACCTCGGGGTCCTCGGCCAGCTCGGCGGCGCGGCGGACGCTCTCCCCGTCCTCGCCGAGGAAGAGGACCAGGGCGAAGCCCTGGCGTCGCTCGGCCTGGGTCACGGCCTCGCCGATCGAGCCCAAGGGGCGCGGACCGGTTCCGCCCTGAGCCTTTCGCCGGCGTCGGTCCCCCAAGACGAAACCCAGGAAACCCGTTCCAGCCGCGGCACACAGCGCCAGGAGCAAGTAGGCCTTCACGCGGGGCAGCGTACCACACCGCGACGTGGGCGGACCTGCCTTGCGCAGAGGGGATCGAAGGCGGATAAAAGGGAGCTGGAGGGTATCGCGTGGCCGACGAGCAGGGCGGAGACCTCGAAGAGGGTATCGGCGAGTCCGCCCGAGTGGCGCGGCTGCGCTCGGCGCTGCGCGACGCTCGCCGACGCGTCCGCCAACTCGAAGCCGAGAACACGGCCCTGCGCGAGGAGCTCCTCAACGCAGGCGAGATGATCGAGACCCTCGCGGTCGACCTCGAGCGCGCCAACCTCACGGATTAGCTAGAGTCGGCCTCCCACGTAGGAGGTGACCCGTGAGCCTGCAGGTTGGTGATTCCGCGCCCGACTTCTCGGCCAGCGACCACGAGGGGCAGACCCGCTCGCTGGGCGACTTCTCCGGCCAGCGGCTGGTGCTCTGGTTCTATCCCAAGGCCGATACCCCTGGCTGCTCGCGCGAGGGCTGCGGCTTCCGCGACCTCTACGCCGAGTTTCAGGCCAAGGGCGCTGCGATCCTGGGCGTGAGCTACGACTCGCCCGCCGACAACAAGGCCTTCGTCGAGAAGTACGGCTTCCCCTACCCGCTGCTGAGCGACGGCGAGCAGGCGATCGCCAAGGCCTACGGGGCCTACGACGCCGGCCAGCCCAACTACCCCCAGCGCAACACCTACGTGATCGACGGGGAGGGCAAGCTGGAGCAGGTGCTGCTGGCGGTGAACCCCAAGACCCACCCCCGCGCGCTGCTCGATTCGCTCGGCTCGTAACCGAGAGCGCGAGTCCGACTACAAAGGGGGCCTGAGCGCGGAGCGCCTCAGGGTGGGGGGATCGTTTGATCGGACTCTTGAAGCGCTACGTCCGCTGGCTCCACACCGGCTGGCCCGCGGGCACGGTCGAGAAGCTGCCCCTCGTGGGCGAAGACGGCTCGACCAACGTCGCCGGCCTCTACGTCGTGGGCGACCTGACCGGGATCCCGCTGCTCAAGTTCTCGGCGGACACCGGGGCCCGGGCGGTCCAGACGATCCTGGCCGACGCGTCCTTCCAGAGCGAGCAGGGCTCGCGGCCCGAAGACGTCTACGACCTCGTGATCGTGGGCGGCGGCGTGTCGGGCATGGCCGCCGCGCTCGAGGCCAAGAAGGCCGGCCTGCGCTACGTGCTGCTCGAGGCCAGCCAGGCCTTCTCGACGATCGTGAACTTCCCCCAGGGGAAGCCGATCTACACCTACCCGACCGAGATGGTCCCCGCGGGCGAGATTCGCTTCGAAGCTCAGGTCAAGGAGCCCCTGATCGAGGAGCTGCTCGCGCAGACGGTCGAGCAAGGGATCGAGCTGAAGGAGGCCCGCGCGAGCGAGGTCGTGCGCACGGGCGGACGCCTGGAGGTTCGCCTGCCCGAGGGCGAGCCGCTGGTCGCGCTGCGGGTGATCGTCGCGATCGGGCGCTCGGGCAACTTCCGCCAGCTCGGCGTCCCGGGCGAGGAGCTCGACAAGGTCAGCAACCGCCTGCACGACCCCAAGGACTACGGCGGCCAGCAGGTGCTGGTCGTGGGCGGCGGCGACAGCGCGCTCGAGGCCGCGATCTCGCTCGTGCAGTGCGGCGCCCACGTGCACCTCTCCTACCGCAAGCCCGATTTCAGCCGGCCCAAGCCCGACAACGTGCTCAAGCTAATGGCCCTCGCCGAGGACCCCCTCGCGGACGTCGAGGTCGAGCAGCCGAGCTCCGAGCGGGTGACCACCTCGACCGGGCGCTTCGTCAAGGACGCCGTGAGCAAGGCCGGCCACGGCCCGGGCAGCCTGACGCTCCACCTCCCGAGCGAGGTCAAGGAGATCACGGCGTCCGAGGTCACGCTCACGAGCGCCGAGGGCGAGACCCGGATCGACAACGACGCGGTGTTCGCCATGATCGGGCGCGAGGCGCCCCTCGACTTCTTCCGCCGCAGCGGGGTCAAGATCCGCGGCGAGTGGACCAAGCCCGCGATCGCGGGCTTCGTGGCCTTCATGGCGGCCATGTTCCTGCTCTACGCCTGGAAGACCAACGGCGCGCCGCTCTACCCCAAGGGCGACGCCTTCCCCCAGAACGTCCCCAAGCTGATCTCGAGCCTCGGCGGGGGCTTCGCCGCCGCGGTCGACGACCGGACCACGGTCCTGGGCACGCTGGCAATGTCCATGAAGTCGCCCAGCTTCTACTACACGCTGGCCTACTGCATTCTGGTGTTCGCCTTCGGCGTCCAGCGGATCCGCCGCCGCAAGACGCCCTACGTGACGCTCCAGACCACGGTCCTGTTCCTGGTCCAGCTGATCCCGCTCTTCTTGCTGCCCGAGCTGATCCTGCCGCTGCTTGGCTACAACGGCTTCTTCAGCGAGGGCGCCGCGCTCGCGGGGATCGCCAACGAGCTCTTCCCGCTCTACGTGAAGGCCGACTCGATCTGGCCGAGCTGGGGCCACCCCCGCGCCTACTGGCACGCCTACGGGCTGATCCTGGCCTGGCCGCTGAACGTGTGGAACATCTTCACCGCCCAGCCCATGTGGGGCTGGCTGGGGATCGGCTTCGTCCAGACCTTCGTGCTCATTCCCCTGCTGGTGTGGCGCTACGGCAAGGGCGCCTACTGCGGCTGGATCTGCTCCTGCGGCGCGCTGGCCGAGACCCTCGGCGACGCGCACCGCCACAAGATGCCGCACGGACCCTTCTGGAACCGGCTCAACATGACGGGCCAGGTGATCCTGGGCTTCGCCTTCCTGCTGCTCTTGATGCGGATCGCTGGCTGGATCTGGCCCGAGGGCTACGCCGCGCGCTACTTCCCCGTGCTCTTCCAGGGCACCGAGGCCGGGCGCGGGAAGGGCTTCGTCAACCCGCTCTCCTACAAGTGGATCGTGGACGTCCTGCTCGCGGGCGTGGTCGGGATCGGCTTCTACTTCTGGTATTCGGGCCGGGTGTGGTGCCGCTTCGCGTGTCCCCTGGCGGCGCTGATGCATATCTACGCGCGCTTCAGCCAGTTCCGGATCCTGGCGGACAAGAAGAAGTGCATCTCCTGCAACGTGTGCACCTCGGTCTGCCACCAGGGGATCGACGTGATGAACTTCGCCAACAAGGGCCTCGGGATGGAGGACCCCGAGTGCGTCCGCTGCAGCGCCTGCGTGCAGAGCTGCCCCACCGGCGTGCTGGAGTTCGGCCGCGTCGACCGCGCCGGCAACGAGCTGGGGCGCGACCCGCTCCCCGCCTCGCCCGTCCGCATGCGCGAAGGGAAGAAGCTGCCGGTCGTCTAGTCGGTCGCCTGACGCGGGGGGAGCTTCCACACGCGGATCACGTCGCCCTCGGCGCTGGCGAGGTAGCGGCCGTCTGGGCGGAACGCCAGGGCGGTGACTTCACGGCGCGCGAGGAAGCTCTCCAACGCTTCGCCCCCGAGCGAGACGACGTCGATTCCCCTCCCGCGCCCCAGGGCAAGTCGCCGCCCGGTTGAGTCGATCGCTAGCACGCCGACACCTGAGCGACGCACGACTCCCTGAGGGACGAATCCGTCCTCGAGCCGTTCCCAGACCTGGACCAAGCCGCCGCGATTCAGAACTGCGAAGCACCTTCGAGGACCGGCTGCAGGCACGAGCGCGAGGACCTCTTCTTGATCGAGTCTCCTCAGCCCGCCCGCGCTGGAGACGAAGAGCCCCTCCTTCGAACCGACCAGGACCTCCTGCCCGACCCCCGTCAGGTGCGCGCTGCGTAATCCGCGGACTGAGCCATAGAAGCGTGTGCGATCGCCTTCCAGCTGGAGCTCGTCGCTGCCCGCGGGCACGAGCAGAAGCTCGAGCGTTGACCAATCCCACTGACCCCGTGGGGGGCGAACGTCGAAGTAGTTCTTGAAGTTGGGATCGACGAAGTGTCCGCGCCAACCAGCGCCGTCTCGACGGACGAGATTGGCACCTCCTGAGCAGCCAACGACCGCCGCCCCCGGCTCTATCACCCGCAGGAAGAGCAATTCGTCGTGCTGAGAATCGAGGTCGCCCTGAACCCACGCCAGGCGCTCTCGCTTCAGGTCGTAGACCGCGAGGCCACCCAGGTCGTCGGCGGCCACGAGCGAGTCCGACTCGATCCAGGCCAGCGCACCGATCGGGAAGCGGTGCGGCGTGCTGGAGATCCGCGCCCCCTCCCAGCGCGCCTTGGCGAAGCGCCACCAGCCGAGAGCGGCACCCGCGAGGAGGAGGCCAAGCAACGCGAGCCAGCGGTAGTCCGCCCGACGCCGGAGCCGACGCCGCTCGGCCATCAGGGGCTCCGGCGCGGCCGCGCCAACCGGCGCAACGTTGCGCGCGCAGCCCAAGGTCGGGCAGCGGGTGGCCTCCTGCGCGCAGGCCACGTGCAGGCCGATCTGGCACTCGGGGCAGCGCGTGACCGGCGGGACGAGCGCCTCCTTGCAGAAGGGGCAGTCCTCGGTCTCGCTGCGGGATTGCAGGTCGATCGCCACGCTGGAGTCTATACCCTGCCTGCATGGAGCCTCGCCTGCGCCCCGCCACCCCCGCCGACCTGCCGGCCTTGCTCGCCGTGCACGAGGCGGCCTTCCGCCCGCTGGTCGAAGGGCGCTACGGCTGGGACCCCGCCCTGCAGCGCGAGCGCTTCCCCGCCGAGGGGCTGGGCCACGCGATCGAGGTCGCGGGCGAGGTCGTCGGCCAGTGGCTGGTCGAAGAGCGCGCCGAGACGACCTACCTGGCGCGGGTCATGCTGCACCCGCGCCTCCAAGGCCAAGGGCTCGGCGCGCGCCTGATCCGCGAGCTCCAGCAACGCGGGCGCCCGGTCGAGCTGAGCGTGTGGGAGGAGAACCGGGCCCGCGCCCTCTACGAGCGCCTCGGCTTCCGCGAGGTCGCGCGCGAGGGCTTCCGGCTCCACCTGCGCTGGGACCCCGCCTGACAGCCACCCGCGCCGCTCCGCGTCTGGGCACGCGTGGGCAGACCCAAGACCACGTTCAGATGGAACCTGAGCAACCCGCGCCTCTACCGGCGCCTGGGCAAGGGGCGCGTCCCGCAGGTCCCGAGCGGCTTCAAGCGCGACCTGCTGACCCTCGCGCACCGGACCCTGCGCGCGGCGGGCGACGCGGACCTCGTGTTCGTGGGCCGCTCGCTCGAGAGCGTCTACCACCTGCTCAGCGGCGCGCTCGAGGGCACCTCCTGGCGTGAGCGGCTGCAGCTGCTCGCCTTCTCGTGCACGCGCGACGGCCCAGGCGAGCTGCGGCGCAAGGAACCCGGCGCCCTCGCGCAGCTCTGGCTCGACTTCGAGCAGCAGGAGCTGACCCCGGCCGCGATCCTGGCTCGCGAGCGGCCCCTGGCCTTCGTGGACGTCGTGTTCGGCGGGCGGACCTACGGCAACCTGCACCGCCTGCTCCAGCACTGGAGCGAGTCGCGCGCCGACTGGGCCCGCCTGCGTCGCCAGCTCCGCTGGGTGTGCCTGGTCGAGCGAGACCACCCTCGCTGGGAGACCTGGGAGCCGAACGAGTTCAACACGTGGACCGAGGCCTACGAGGCCGAGCAGTTCCGCCTTGTCCCGCTCCCGAGCGACCAGTGGCGCTTCCTCGCCGAGGACCAGCCCAAGACCACCCCCAGCCACCCGCCCTGGCGCTGGAGCGACCCCAGCCGCCTGCACCCGCCGACCGACGCCGAGCACCTCTCCGCTGCGCGCCTCGCGCGGGCGATCTTCCGCTACGGGGGCTGGAGCCGGCGCGACCTGATTCGCGGGCTAAAGCGCCCGCGCCCCCTGCCCTGGCTGGAGCCCCTCCTCGCCGAGCTGCGGCGCCGAGGCTAGGGCGCGCCTCCCGAGGACCCGCGCTCCACGGAGTGCTCGCCCTCCGGATCGTCCTCCTCCTCCTCCGCGGGACGCTCGTCGTCGAGGTTTCCCCCCTCGCTTTCGTCCACGACCTCGTCCTCGAACTCGTCCCCGAACTCGTCCCCGAACTCCTCCCCGAACTCGTCCCTGAACTCCGCCTCGAGGCGAGCGTGTTCGGCTCGCAGCGCGTCCCCTCGCTCGAGCAGGCGCTGAGCTCGGTCGTCGAGGTCCTTCCAGAGCAGATACAGCGTCTCTTGGACCCGGCGCTCGTCTTCGGCGCGGTGGAACTCCTCGACGCTGACCGGCATGAAGCGGACGTCCGAGTTCCCCCACAGCGCGAGCAGGCCGAACGCGACCCGCCCTAGCGAGCCCCACGAAGCCCCCTCCGAGATCCAGTCCAAGACTCCCCGGGCCATCACCTCGAGCATGAGCCCGCAGAACAGGCCCAGGAAGAGGGCTCGCCCTAGCGGCCTCCGCGTGAGGAGCGTGGCCGCCGTGGCCCAGGCGACTAGACCCGTGACCCCGACGTCGAGCAGCCTCCAGCCCACAGGTTCGTCGAGAAGGTAAGCCACGCAGAGCCAGAACGTCGCCCAAGTGCTCACCGCGGCGAGCAAGAGGGCCAGCAGCCCCCAGAACACCCGCTCCTCCTTCCACCAACGCAGAGGCTCGTATTCGAGCTCCACGGAGTCGTCGGCGGGAGGTTCTACGAAGGGCGGCGGGATCGTCTCCATGCCCCTCATTGTGCGAGGCCTGTTAGAGGAGTGCCAGACTCTGGCGGCCCCCTTCGCCCGCGCCGTCGGCACCGGGCGAGTAGGCTGGTGGGCCCAGCGGAGGAACCCCATGAAGCTGACCCACCTGGCCCTGGCCCTGACCCTGAGCTGCGGCTCGACCGCCTTCGCCGACGTGCTCCCGCCGCCCGACAGCGAGCCCAAGCCGCTCGTGAAGAAGGACGCCGAGCAGCCGGCCGAGGAGGCCAAGACCGCCGCGGGCGACAAGGCCGAGGAAGCCAAGAGCGCCGCTGAGGAGGCGGCACCCGAGGCCAAGGGCGGCGTCGATCCCAATGAAGGCGAGGCCAAGAAGACCGCGGCCAAGACGGGCGGCGGCATGTGCTCGCTCGAGGGCGACCTCGAGGGCAGCGCCCCGCTGAGCCTGCTGGCCGGCCTGGCGCTGCTGGTCTTCGCCCGCTTCCGCGCGCCGCGCTGAGCGCGGGCGCCCAGCCGACGACGCAGCCGAGCGCTCGAGCGCTCTCGCCTGGCCTGCTGGTCGGCGCGGGGGCGCTGGTCGCGCTGGCCCTGGCGCTCTCCGCCTGGGCGCCGCTCGCGACCTACGCCCTGGGGCTGGCCTGCTTCGGCCTGCCCCACGTCCTGAGCGAGCTGCGCTACGTGGACGCGCGCTTCAAGCCGCGCGTCCCGGGCGGCCTGCTGGCCCTGTGGGGCCTCCTGCTCGGCGCGGTCGTCCTCGGCCGCGCCGGCGCCCTGCTCGGCGGCTGGTCGGTCCCGCCCCGCCTCGAGCTGGGGCTGGTCAGCGCCCTCGTCGCGAGCGCCCTGCTCGTGCCGGGCGCGAGCGGGCTCTGGCGCGCCGTGGCGGCGCTCTGCCTGGCCGCGCTCGCCGCCGGAGTCGCGCTGGCGCCGCTGGCGACCTTCGTGGCGCTCTCGCTCCTGCACAACTTGACGCCCCTCGGCTTCCTGGCCGAGCGCCTCGAGGGGGGCCGCCGCCGCCGCGCCCTGGCCCTGGGCGGGCTGCTCTTCTTGGGCCTGCCCCTGCTGATCCTGCTCGGCGCGCCCCAGAGCCTGCTCGGCCAGAGCCAAGCGCCAGCCCCCTTCGGCGTCCTGCTCGCCGACCAGCTCAAGGGCTTCGTGTTCCCCGCCTGGCGCAGCGCGAGCTGGGCCGAGCGGCTCTTCGCGGCGGCCGTGTTCACCCAGTGCCTGCACTACCTCTACGTGCTCCTGATCCTGCCCGCCCTCGACGGGCGCGCGGCCTGGTGGGGCCAGGCCCCCGCTGGCCAGGAGCGCGGGACCCTGCTCCCCTGGCCCGGCCCCCTCGGCACGGGGCTGCTCCTGCTCGCGGCGGCGGGGCTCTCGCTGGGGCTCTTCGTGGCCCTGGGCTTCAGCGCGGCCAAGCGCTGCTACGCGCTCCCCGCGGCGGTCCACGCCTGGATCGAGCTCCCGCTCCTGCTCGCGGCGCCGGCCCTGCTCAGCCGCGCAGAAGCGGCCAGCTGAGCAGCCCCAGCGCCGTCGAGACCACGTTGGCCAGGAGCGAGGCCAGGAGCGCCCGCCGCCAGCTCAGCTCGCCCGCCGCGCGGTAGGCGCAGGCCTCGGCCAGGGTCACGAGCGCCTCGACCGCGAGCACGACCGCCCACACCGGCGCGTGCCGGTAGCCCCACAGGGCCGCTTGCCAGGCGAAGGGGTGGGTCAGGAGCGTCGCGCCGGCGGCGACCAGCGCCAGCCGGCCGCGCTGACCCTCGAGCCGCTTGGCGGCGAGGGCCACCACCCCCGCCTCGACCCCGATCGAGACCCCGAGCGCGATCAACTGCTGCACGGGCCCAGCTTCGCACGCCCGAGGCCGCCGGCTGACACTGCCCGGGCCCCGCGCCGTATCCGGGGCGTGCGATCCCGACCCTCCAACAACGAGCGCCGCCCTGGCCGAGGCCGCCGCAACCCGCGGCGGCGCGGCTACCAGCGCGGCAAGAGCCGCCCTGCCCCGAACCCCGCGCACGCCGAGCGCGCCGCCCGGACTCACCTCCAGGCCGACCTCGGCTGGCTGCGGGGCTTCCCCCTGGGCGAGGCGTGGTGCGTGGTGCCCCGCCTCGGCAGCGAGCGCGGCGCCCGCGCCCGCTTGCGCCGCGAGCCCCTCGACGCCGCCGCGCGGCGCAAGCGGCTGCGGGCGAGCAGCTACGCCCTGCGCTCGCTCCAGCGCCGCTTCCCGCGCGCGCTCGCGGCCGTCGTCGGCGACGTGGAGCGCTGGCGCAGCGGCGTCCAACGCCGCCTGCAGGCCCTGCGCGAGAGCGCTGGCGACGCCCTCTCGCCCGACGCGCTCCTCGCCGAGCACGCGCCCCGGCTCCGCCGCGCGTGGCGGCGCTGCCCGAGCGACCCCGAGCTGGCGCCGCTGGCCCGGGCCCTGGCGTGGACGCTCTTCGACGAGCCCCAGGCCCTCCAGCGGGCTCCCGAGCGCGTGCAGCGCTGGGCGCCCTGGCTGCGTGAGCTGCTCCGCCGCGCCCCCGAGGAGGGTCTGGAGTTCGCTCTGCGGGCCTGCGGCGCCGAGGACCCCGCCCTGTGGCAGACCCTGCTGCAGCTGCTCGGCGACCCGCTGACCTGGGAGACCCCGCTCCGCTGCGTCGAGGAGCTGCGCGCCTTCGCCGGCGAGCTGGCCGCCGCCGCGCGACGGAGCCAGGGCGACGCCCCGCCCCCGGAGTTCCTGCGACCTCGGGCGCAGGCTCCCCACGAGCTGCTCTCGCTGGCCTTCGCGGCCTGCGAGCTGCGCGAGGAGGATCGTCGCGAGGCGGCCCTGCGCCTCGTCGCGGGCTGGGGGCACGCGCTGCCCCGCGAGCGCTGGGCGAGTTGGTTGACCGAGCTGGACCCGCTGGTTCGGCGCGGGCGCCAGCTGGCCGGCTGGCGGAGCCGGAACCCGGCCGAGCGGGCGGAGCTGCATCAGCTCTCGGAGCAGCTGCGCGGCATGGCCAAGGCGTCCGAGCAGGGCGTCCACCCGCTGCGCGCCAAGACCCTGCGCGAGCTCTTCTCGGACTGGGAGCCCTGCGAGCTGCGCCGGCTGGGCGACGCGCTGCCTGGGGTCCCGCTCCTGGGACGAGCCACCCAGCGCGCGCTGGGGAGCGTCCTGCGCGCCACGTCCCCCGCCGGACGGGCCCTGACCCTGAGCGTGCTCGAGGCCTTCCTCCCGCTGGCGAGCGAGGCCTGGCAGCACCTGCAGCGCTATCACTCGCTGCTCTACCTGGACGACGAGCTGGCCCGGCTCCCCAAGGCGTCCCAACGCGCGCTCACGCGCTGCGTTCAGGAGAGCGTCCGCCGCTGGCAGGTGCTCCCCCAGGGAGACGCGCTCTTGTTGCTCGCGCGGCGCAGCTCGGATCCCGAGCGAATCCTGGCCTTCCTGGCGGCGCTCCAGTGCGTCGAGACGAACCTCTCCTTCGAGGCGATCGTGGCCCTCAGCGAAGAGCCCACCGACGTCGAGCGCGTCGCGCCGCGGCTCGAGCTCGGCGACTGGAACGACCGCTGGGCCCTGAGCGCCCTGACGGATCGCCTCCGCCCCGACGACACCCAGGCGCGCGCGACGCTGCGCGAGCTCGCCCTCGAGCACCCCTCCGAGCTGTGGCGCCTCGCTCGCCGGGCGCGGGCGGGCTCCCCCGCGCTGCGCGCCGGGCTCCTGGTCGAGCTGCGGGCGCCCGCCGGCGAGCGCCCGATCCTCGAGCGCCTGAACGAGCGTTGGGAGCGCTACCTGAGCAGCCTCCCTGGCCGGGAGCTCTTCGCGGCGCGAGGGCAGCTCGACCTCTTCGGCGCCCTGCACGAGCAGGGGAACGACTGCGTGCGGGCCAGCGGCCACCTGGTGCGAGCCCGCCTCGGCCCGCCGCCCTGGGACCTGCGCGGGCTGGCAGAGAACGACGACTTCCTGACCCGCCTCGCGCAGCGCGGGTTCGACGCGGCCCCCTGGCTCGAGGGCTTGCCCGCGCGGACCCTGCCCTCGCCCGCGGGAGCGCTGACCTTCTCGCTCGAGCCCGACCCGCTCGAGGTCCTGAACCTGGCCCGCCCCCTCGGCTGCGAGGGCCTGCTCCGCCGCGAAGACGTGGAGACCGCGGTCGGGGTCGCGCTCGACGTCAACAAGCGGCTCCTCTGCGTGCGCTCGAGCAGCGGGGAGGTCGTCGCGCGCTGCGTGCTCGGCTTGAGCGGTAACGGAGCGCTGGGCCCGCTCCGCCCCGACGTCC
>MDTG01055662.1_pt1 | contig 12448 bp, 11 predicted proteins | sample 811421 | NCBI WGS metagenome assembly MDTG01 (sample SAMN05326645, study PRJNA326480) | marine metagenome | isolation source: seawater | place: Pacific Ocean: South East | collected 2011
ATGGTTATGTTGGATGGAATTCAAGACTAGATGCTCTTCAAGCAGCTTATTTAAATATATCTTTGGATCACATTGATTCAAGAATTGAATCGAGAAGATCAACATGCAGTATCTACAAAAATTACTTGAAAGATACTCATATTCAACATATTAAACCATGCAAAGATTTTAAAGAGAATGGTTATACTAATTTATGTATTATCGAAGATCAAAAGCTTAAAACTAAGATAGAAAAAGGTTTTCAGGGGCTTGGGATTGGATATGGAAATATATATCCAGGAGCAATGTCTGATCAAAAGGGAGCTATTGATAAAATTCATTCTTTTTATGGTATTGGTGACTCTAAAATTTTTTGCAAATCAGTATTCAATCTTCCTGTATTTCCTTATATGAAGAATGAAGAAATTGAGTATATAATTGATTCTTTAGATAAATTATTCCCATAGAAATGCCCATCAATAAATTGATTAAAAATGAGAATTTTTCATCAATTTTTATTGGTATTAACCCTTTATCACAGCTTATGCTTTTTGACATGTTAAGCTATGCCACAAACAACGTTACTTATTTCTTAAAAATAAAGCTGAGGTCAGCATGAGTAAAGAAATATTTATCCATGATTCAGCATTTATTGATTCAACTGCAAGTATTGGTGACGGTTGTCAAATATGGATTAATGTTCAAGTAAGAGAAAATGCATCAATCGGTAACGAAAGTAAAATATCAAAAGATTGTTATATTGACTCAGAAGTTTCTATTGGAGAACGATGCAAAATACAAAACTCTGTTTCAGTTTATCGTGGTGTAACTATTGGAGATGATGTATTTGTTGGTCCAAATGCATGCTTTACAAATGATCTTGTTCCAAGAGCCTTTAATGATAGTTGGAATATAACTAAGACACAAATAAAAAATGGTGCTAGCATTGGTGCAAATGCAACAATAGTATGCGGAGTTACAATAGGCGAATATGCAATGGTAGCTGCAGGTTCAGTTGTTACGAAGGATGTCCCACCATTTACTTTAGTGCTAGGGGTTCCAGCAAAAGAAGCTTACAAGATAAATAAAAATGGGGAAAGGATAGATGACTGATTCAGTCATAAAACTGGGTATTTTGGGATTAGGCGTTATGGGGCGCAATCATCTTAGGGTAGCATCGCTTCTAAACGACTTCGAAGTTGCAGTAGTTTTTGATACAAATACCGAAGCGCTTGAATCAATTCATTCTGACAAAGGGGTATTCAAAACATCCGATATAGAAGATGTAATTACAAGGTGTGATGCTGTATTAATTTCAGCTCCTACTGAGTTTCATATGTCTTTAATTGAAAGCGTATCTCACAAAATTAAAAATATTTTTGTTGAAAAACCCATGGTTCGTGATCATGAAGAAGCTCTTGAGTTAGGTAGATTATGTGATGAAAGGTCATTAAATTTACAAGTAGGCTTCATAGAAAGATTTAATCCAACTATTATTGCTCTAAAAAATGTAGTTTCTTCTGAAGAGGCTATAATTCACTCAGATTTTATTAGAGCTAATAAAGTTGGTCGCATTCAAGATGTTGATGTTGTTATGGACCTTATGATTCATGATATAGATCTAGCTCTTTATCTTAATGGGGGCGTAAAAGAAGTCTATGCCAATAGTAAACTAACTAACGGCCTTTCAGAATTCTGCGTTGCTACTTTGGTCCACGAAAATAATTCAATATCTCGTTTGTTAGCTAGCAAGCTAACCAATAAGAAGATACGTTCTATAGAAATCACAAGTAATAAATCATTTATTGAATGTGATTTGCTTAGAAAAGAAGTATTTATTAGTAGAGCTGATAATCCTGCTGATTATGTAGATGGATATTATAAGATTGAAAATACTAGATCTGTTATTGAGGTTGGATATCAGGAAGCTCTTTTATCTGAACTTCAGGCCTTTGCATCGCTATGTAATAAACTTCACAGTAATGTCCCAAATTACCAAGACGGCTTGAATGCTTTAAACATAGCATCACTCATATCAAAGGAAATTTATAGCGATGTATAAAATAAATAATATTTTGAGGAATTCCCAAGTTACAGGAAACTTTTATGTTAGATAAAAATTTTTATACATACTCCAGCTATATAAATTTTATTAATAAAATGAAATCTTTGGCCCCTATTTATAGATTTAAAGACCTTAATAATAAAAGCGAAGGATTTATTTTAAGGCATGATATTGATTTTGACTTAGTTCTTGCAGAAAAGATGGCAACAATAGAATATGAAAATGATATACATTCTACATATTTTATCCTGGTTGGATGTGAAACTTATAATATCCTTTCCAGCTTGAATAGAGAAATTCTTTTCAATATATTAAAATTTGGACATGAAATAGGACTTCACTTCGACCCAACTTTTTACCCCGATGACATAGAAGAAGGTTTTATGAAAGAAGTAAGATTATTATCTGATAACTTGGATATTGATGTTGAATCAGTAAGTATCCATCGACCCTCAATACATGGAGAATATCCAAACTTTGATGGCTTTAAAAACGCTTATGACCCAAGATACTTTTCGCCTGACTCATATTTATCTGATTCATCAATGAATTTCAGAGATAAAGATCCATTTACCTTCATAGAAAACATTTCTGGAACTAAGCTAATTCAGATTCTAATACATCCCATGCACTTTTCAGAGAATTATTCTGGATATGGTGAAATAACTAGTCAAGCATTCCTAGAAAGGATGATTAAATTTTCTGAAGATTTCAGTATTGGTAATAAGGCTTTTTTAGACGATGTTGGTCCATCTTACTTAGATTGTTTTATAAACAAGATTAAGAAATGAATACTTATTTAATTGGAACATTAGATTTTGTTAAAGATGTAGTGGATAGTCTCCTAGAAAATGGAATAGAGGTAAATGGCGTGATTGGTCTATCCGATCGAGAAAAATCTGATAGTATTTCCGGATTTAATTTTTTAGAGTCATATTGTAAACAAAGAGGCCTTAATTTTATTGAAGTATCTTCTTATACGCTTAATGATGAAAAAGACAAAGATGTAATTGAAAATCTTGACATAGATTGCCTTATTGTTATCGGATGGCAAAGATTAATCCCTTCATGGCTAATTGCCCATACAAAAAAATTAGTTATAGGATTCCATGGAAGTCCTCTTGGGATTACAAAAGGCAGGGGAAGATCTCCCCAAAATTGGTCTCTCATCTTAGGCTGTGAAGAATTTTATATTTCTATTTTCCAGATTGATGAGGGAACTGACTCTGGACCAGTTATAAGCACTAGGAAATTTGAATATACGCAATATGACGATATAAAAACTTCATACTATAAAGTTGGCCTATTGACAGCAGAAATGATTACAGAATTTTTTAAGAAAGGCTGTGATCTTTCGAATCTTGAATATCAAGATGAAAATTCAGCAGAATACTTACCACAACGCCTTCCTGAAGATGGTTACATTGATTGGAATAGGACCGCACTTGAGATTAAAGGATTTGTTTGTGCATTGACCTCTCCCTATCCAGGCGCACGAACTATTGTTAATGGCAAAGAATTCAAAATTTTAGAAGCTTCTCCGTTCGATATAACTTTAAATGAAGAATTTGAAATTGGTTCAGTTGTAAAAGTTTTTAACAATGGCGATGTTTTAGTAAAAACTAAAGATAGTTTTGTATTAATTACAAAAATAGAATCACTAGATGGACAATCATCTTTAGCAAAAGGAGATATTTTTGAGAGCGTTGACTTTAAAAAGCAAATGTCAGTCATTAATGAAAGACATACAAAAAAATACCCAAATCTTCCTTTAAGTTCTTTAGTTAAAGATGAAGGCGCCTAGATGCTAAGAGTTCTTAATTTACCATTTAATCTTGCCAGCCAGGCTGGAATATTAAGCAGTGCTTTAAATGATAGTAAGATCAAGAGTTCTTCTGCTTATAAAAGTTCCCACATGTCTGAGTACAAACCAGATTTTGAATTATCTGGCACAAGGATTGCTAGTATTTTGAGAAGAATAAACTGTTTTATAAGATCAGTTGGCCGTTTTGATGTTTATTTGCATCATACAGGCGGCTCCCTACTTTCGCATCATTTAGGTTATTTAGACGCTAAAATTAATGCCAAGCTCGGTAAGACATGCATTCCAATTTTTCATGGTAGCGAGTTACGCCAACCCTCCATAGAAAACAAAAGGAACCCATATTATGAGAATCCTTACAACGAAGATGATAAAAGGGCTATCGAGCTACTAGAATTTTGGTCTTCAATATCAAATCATGCAGTAATTTGTGACCCATCATTCCTTGATTATGGTTTAAACAAGTATTTTGACAATGTGCATTACATACCTATTGCTATCGATCTCTCTAGATATCAAGAAACAGATATTGAGAATTTAACATCAACAAATCGAAAAAAAAAAGTTGTTCATTTGCCCAGTCATCCAACATTCAAGGGTTCTAGACATATCAGAAAAGCTATAGATGCTTTAAAAGCTGATGGTGTTGTTTTTGATTATCATGAATTATCAGGAATTCCTCATTCTCAGATAAAAAAAGAAATATTATCTGCTGATCTTGTCATAGATCAGATGATGGTAGGTTCATATGGTGTTTTAGCATTGGAGGCCATGGCCTTAAAAAAACCTGTTCTTGGTTATATCATTCCTAGCACTATCAAAAACTTTTATGAAGGATTGCCAATAATTAATTGTAACGCAGACACTTTGAAGTCTATTTTGTCTAACTGGCTTTCAAAAGATGAATCAGAATATCAGTATAAAGGACAAGAGTCATATCAGTACGTCAAAAAATATCATGATTCTAAAGTTGTAAGTTCGAGATTCCAGGAAATATTTCTAAGAACAAGGCAATGAGGAAATAATTGATTAAATGTGTGGATTTTTAGGCCAAATAAAAGCACGAGGCACAGTAAATAAAGAAAATTTTGTTAATGCTTTTCAAAAAATATCTCATCGAGGCCCCGATGCTAATAATATTAAGATCTTATCAGAGCGAGTATACTTGGGGCATCACAGGCTAGCCATCTTAGATTTAGATAAGTCCTCTAATCAACCATTTGAAAGCGCCTGTAAAAACTTTATTCTTGTATATAATGGCGAAATTTATAACTATATTGAACTTAGAAAGGAACTACAAAGATTTGGTATAAAGTTCAGAACAAAAAGTGATACAGAGGTCCTCCTAAATGGATTAATTCATGAAGGAAAAGATTTTCTTAGCAAGCTTCAAGGCATGTTTGCTTTTGCTTTTATGGATAAAGAAAAAAATACTTTGATTTGTGCCAGGGATGCTTTCGGGATAAAACCTTTTTACTATAACTGGTCTAATAATGGCATATTATTTTCATCAGAAATAATGCCTTTGAATCTTTTATCGGATTCGGGAGGCATTAATTCAAAAACTGTTGAAGATTTTATACTTGATGGCAGTTATGATCATTCCAAGCAAACTTTTTTTAATAATATTATTTCTCTAGGTGCTGGAGAGTGCCTTAATTATTCTTTAATAAATAATGAGGCTGAGGTAAGTAAATGGTTTTCTTGCTCTAACTCCGGCCTTAATTCATCTAAATATGATGATATTGTTTTTCAAACAAGAGAAATTTTGATTGACTCTGTTATCAAGCATTTACGTGCTGATGTTCCAATTTCCTTAGCGTTATCAGGAGGATTAGATTCTTCAGGCATTACAGGGATTGTCAAAAAAATAATGCCTGATTTAGAAATTCAAACATTTAGCTATGTGCCAGAGAATAGTTCTATATCAGAGGAAGACTGGATAGATCTTGCCGTTAAACACAATAATGTCAAATCCTATAAAGTAAGATTTAAGAAATCAAAGGGTATTGATGATTTAATATCAACTATCAAAGCTCATCAAGAACCTTTTGGTTCTAGCAGCATGGTCGCTCAATATAAAATTTTTGAGGCTGTTAAATCATATGGAATAAAAGTAACTCTTGATGGTCAAGGAGCGGATGAGCTTTTTTGTGGATATACTGGCTATCTATCTAGCACGATAATTGGTCTACTGAACCAAAAACGTTTTGACAAGCTATCAAAAATTCTAAATTCAGCCATAAGAAATAAAGGAATTAGATTTGTTTTGAGAGCTTTTGCAATGTCTGGTATTCAGATGCTCCCAAGTGATATATCTAATATGATTTCAAGATATTATCATCCAAAATCATTGCTTAATTGCTTTGATCATAATCCTAGCATTGGGAGATATACATCAATTCCCTCAATCAGAATGGGTAGAAAAGGTCTAAGACAATCTTTAAATTTTGCCACTTTTCAGCAAGGCTTGCCATCCTTATTGCGTCATGCGGATAGAAGCTCTATGGCTCATTCTATTGAGAGTAGAGTCCCTTATCTTCATGTGCCGTTATTTAACCATTTAAATACTATTCCAGATCATTTGCTTTTTGGTAATAGAAACAGACCAAAAGGATTACTGTTTGACGTGCTCGAACCATTTATTCCGGAAGCGCTATATTTCAGACGAGATAAAATAGGATTTTTTTCAGATGAATGGTCTTTATTAAGGGATAATACTTCTGAAATTCTCGATCATTTTGACACAAGCATTTATCTCCCAAACATTAACATAAAAAATGCAAAAGAATTAGTTTTTAAGGCATCCAAAAGAAAGAGTTTTTATCGGCCATATCATTGGAGAATTATTTCATTAGTTTTATGGGCTTCTTATTGCATTAAATTCAAGCAATCAACATGATTTCAAAAGCTTTTTTTCTCTTAGTTGTAATTATGATTAATGCTCCCAAATTTAATCTAATTTCAATTGGGTCTTTTGATCAGGGTATAAGAATAGATGATGTAATAGTATTAATTTTTATAGGTCTATCAATGAGCCAAAGGAAATTCTATGTAAATTTCCCAAAAAAAATATTCATTTATACAATTTTTATTGGTTTCTCCGCATTCTTAGCAGTACTTTTGCATACTGGAAATGATATCTTAAGAGTCATTTATTTTTTTAGAGTAACAGAATATCTATTATTTGCTTCTGCTGTTTACTCCTTAAGAATAAAATTTAATATAGAGCTTCTATTTAAGTTCACCCTGATATTTCAACTTGTGTTGATGATTTTACAAATTAGTTCTGGAAATTTTAGACCTTCAGGAACGTTTGCTGGGCCGTGGGAGTTAACAACCGTAATAGGTCTTTTGGCTCTATATACAGCAAGCTTGCCAAACAAGTCTAAATATTGGAGATTTATGAGTTTAATTGCAGTAAATTTTTTTTCACAATCAAGAACGGGATTGATTGCTGCAATCTCAGGAATCTTAGCATCTTCAAGATCCCTAATTAAGCCCACAATATTCTTTATATTTTTAGCCTTCCCGATATATTTTTTTGTAGAGCCAAGTTCTATTGATTGGATTCAAAGCATATTTAAACGAGAAAATATTGATTTATTTTATGCCCTTGCAGAGTCGGCTTCTAACGCTCAACAAAATGATTTATTTTCCGACTTTAAAGATAGCGCTGATGGTAGCTTAGCAAGTAGGTTCTCTATTTGGCTAAACTTAATATTGTTATGGGTCCAAAATGATTGGCTATTTCTAAAATTACTTTTTGGAATTGGTTTGGGCTCAGTTAGTGTAGTTATAGATGGGTTTTATATAAGATTATTCTTTGAGCTAGGCATTATCGGAGTAATCCTATATTTCCAGGCTCTAAAAAAATCTTGGAAAGATAAACGACTTAGACCCATTGTAATTTATATAAGTGTTATTTGTTTAACTTTAGATCCTTATAGCTCATCCAAGATCGCTTATGCATTAGGCTTAATTTTTGCCTATAATTCTCTTCTTAAAAATGAAATTGAATGGAGCAATAGTGAAAATTAAACCTGACTTTGTATTTATTTGTCATTACTTTCCTCCTCAAAATAATGCCGGCATCAGAAGAATCCTTTATTGGAGTAACTCTCTAGCAAAAAAAGGATTTAATGTATTAGTTATTACAAGCAAGAAATACAAAAAAAACTTAAGGCCAGACAATGTATATTCAGATGTAAAAATATGTGACTTTAAATTTGGTAAATTTAGATTATTGAATGGTGAGCCTGTTAGCGAAGAAAATTTTCATTTTGAAGTCGAAGACTCGTTAATAAAAAAAATCCTTTTATACATAAAAAGAAATATCTTAAACAAATTTTTTGGACAGTTGCTCGATCCTTATCTCCCCTCAAATCTAATAACCTCTGCCTACTTAATTTTTCTAAAATTAATGAATAAGAGCCCTTTAAATATTGATTTTTCAAACTCTTACTTTATAAGCTCTGCACCGCCGTGGTCCATTCACATTATTGGGAAGACATTGGGGAGGATAAATAAAAGACCATGTTTCATAGATTATAGAGATCAGTTTTATGGAAATCACATGTTTACAGGATATTTCGGATGTCTTGAAGAGATGATAGACAAAAATTTATGTAAAAATACAACTGGAGTCTTTGCTATTTCTCCCTCAATGAAAAAGCACTATCTGAATTATTCTGATAATGTAGCCTTAATACCCAACGGTTTTGATCCCGATCTGTTTTGGAAAGATAATAAACAAGAAATAAAAAGTTCTGGCACAATTAATATCAATTACTTTGGGAGTATTCAACATGAAACAAGGCTTCCTAAGATGCTTATTGATGCTTTAGAAATTTCTGGCTCTAATTTTGTACTAAATTTCTATGGGAATGTTCCCTTGGTTGAAAAATATATTTCTGAAAATAGCAGCTTAGAAAACAAAGTAAAGATTATGGGGTCTATTCCTTCCACAGATGTGAGGAAGATTATGGCATCCTCAGATATTAATTTAATGTGCGAAACTATTGATGGTGATTCTCTTTCACATAAGGGAGTAATGACAAGTAAGCTATATGAATATCTTGCAGTAGAGAGACCAATCCTTGCATTAATTTCAAATAAATCAGATATGTGTGAAGTTTTAGAGAAATCAGGATTACTATTAGGGCAGTTTACAATCTTTGAAGATTTATTGGCTTGGTTAAATAATTTTAACTATGATAATCTTCATATAAGTCCAAATAGTGATTTTATAAGTAGTTTCTCTAGAGAAAATTCACTAAATTTGCTATTGAGGAAAGCTAAAAAAGATCATGAAGATTAAAGGTTACTCAATATCGCATTCAATTTACTTAGCATTATGCTACATCATGACTAAAATACTTTACAGGAATTTCAGACTAATAAGATTTCCATTTAGATTAAGACTTCTTGGTAAAATTATTGGAGGAAATGCCTTTACAAGCGGAACTGGATGTAGGATTGATGTTTTTAATGGTGCAGAACTAGAATTAGGCAGAAATATTCAAATAAATGATAATTGTCACATTGCGTGTGCAAAGAAAATCATTATCGGAGATGATGTTTTAATAGCATCCAGAGTATTTATTACAGATCATGATCATGATTTTACATTTGATGATGGTAAACCCTTGAATTGGCCACTAACGTCTTCCGTAACTGAGATCAAAAAAAATTGTTGGATTGGCGAGGGTGTAGTAATACTTAAGGGAGTTACTATCGGTGAGGGCTGTATTATCGGAGCAAATGCTGTAGTCACAAAATCGTTTCCAAAAAAATCAATTATCGGAGGAGTACCAGCAAAACTTATTAAATATAAAGATTAATAGTTCTCTTAAGTTTATAACACCCTTATGTTAAATATTTCTATAGTTGCTTTTAACTCAGATTCAAATGAAATGAATCAAGTTATTAAGAAATGTCTAAAAATAAATAGACTTAAAAATATTTATATAATTGATAACTCTCCCCAAAAAAAATTATTTTCTGAATTAATTTCGTCATCTTCCATAATTTATAAGCATTGTCCGTCTAATCCAGGATATGGAGCAGGTCATAATTTAGCAATCAGAGAATCAATTCAGAATAAACTTACTTACCATCTTGTTTTAAATTCTGATGTAATTTTTGATGATGATCTAATCGATGGAATGATTGATTTCTGTGAAAAACATGATGATATTGGATTAGTTGGTCCTAAAATGCTTTATGAGGATAAATCATTCCAGTTTAGTAGAAAACTGCTACCAACTCCCGTAAATATGTTTGCCAGAGCTTTTCTACCAAAGGCTATAAGAAGCTTGATTGATAAAACTTATCAGCTTGAGGATGTAGATAAATCAAAAAATCTTGAAGTACCATATCTTTCAGGTGCATTTATGCTCTTTAGATGCACCGAATTAGAGAAGGTTGGTTTATTCGATGATAGATTCTTTATGTATCCAGAGGATATTGACATAAGTAGGAGATTTTATGAAGTCTCTCGAATAATGTACGTTCCGAAATTTGAAATTATTCATAAATATGGTGGAGCAACTAAAAAAGAGATAAAAATGTTTATAATTCACACATTTAATATGATTAAATACTTCAATAAGTGGGGTTGGATTTTTGACAGGCAAAGAAGAGAATTTAATAGAAAAACATTGAAACAGCTTAATAGAGAATAATTTGCTATGAAAATAATAGTTACTGGTGGCGCTGGGTTTATAGGAAGTTGTGTAATAAGGACAATTATCAATGAAACAAACTTTAGGGCAATTAACTTCGATAAGTTAACTTATGCGGGCAATTTAGAATCGCTTAATGAAATTTCTGATTCTAATAGATATTATTTTGAGAAAATAGATATTTGCAATAAAGAGCATTTAAAAGAACTTTTTAAAAAGCATAAGCCAGACTGTGTAATGCACCTTGCTGCCGAAAGTCATGTTGATAGATCAATTACTGGACCAAAAGAATTTATTAACACAAATATAATCGGAACATTTAACCTTCTTGAAATAAGCAGAGATTATTATAAAAATCTTTCTGCATCAAAAAAAACTATTTTCCGTTTTCACCATGTATCAACAGATGAAGTTTATGGCGACTTGCAGGATTCCCAAGATTTTTTTCATGAGAGTACTTCCTATAAACCATCGTCTCCATATTCAGCATCCAAAGCTGCTTCAGACCATTTGGTGAGAGCTTGGGGCAGAACATATAATTTGCCCATCATTGTCACTAATTGCTCAAATAACTATGGATCTTTTCAATTTCCTGAGAAATTAATCCCTCACATAATTTTAAGCGCAATAAATGGAGAGAAATTACCAATATATGGCGACGGTTCACAGATTAGGGATTGGCTATATGTAGAAGATCACGCAAATGCGTTAATTAAAGTAATATCAGAGGGTGGCATAGGAGAAACTTATAATATTGGTGGACATAATGAAATGACCAACTTAGAAGTAGTAAAGAGGATCTGCTCACTTCTTGACAAACTTGTTCCAAATAAAACTTCTAAAATCAATAGATATGCAGACTTAATAACATTTGTTAAAGATAGACCAGGTCATGATTTTAGATATGCAATTGATGCTTCAAAAATCAAGAGGGAATTGGGATGGATTCCTAATGAAACATTTGACTCTGGCTTATTAAAGACTGTCAAATGGTACCTTGATAATAAAGAATGGTGTAAAAATGTTTTATCAGGAAACTATAAATTAGATAGATTAGGTAAATAAATTGAATAAATATAAAGGAATTATTTTAGCGGGTGGCTCCGGAACAAGGCTTTTCCCAGTGACTAAAAGTGTCTCAAAACAGCTTCTTCCAATTTATGATAAGCCAATGATTTTTTATCCATTTTCAGTTTTGATGTTGGCAGGAATTAGGGAAATACTACTAATTTCTACTCCTCATGATATAGATAATTATAAGAATTTACTTGGAGATGGATCAAGTCTGGGAATCAAGATAGACTACGCAATCCAACCTAAACCGGAGGGCTTGGCTCAAGCATTTTTAATTGGAGAAGACTTTATCGGTGATGATAATGTTGCTCTAATTTTAGGTGATAACATTTTTTATGGGCAAGACTTTATTAATAATTTAAAAAGAGCTACTTCGCGAAAGGATGGCGCAACAGTTTTTGGCTATCATGTTAAAGACCCGGAGAGATTTGGCGTTGTTGAATTCAGCCCTGAAGGGAATGCAAAATCAATAGAAGAGAAGCCTAGCTTTCCAAAATCAAATTTTGCTGTAACAGGTTTATATTTTTATGATAATGAAGTTGTAAAAATTGCAAAGACAATTAAGCCATCTGATCGAGGTGAGCTTGAGATAACAGATGTTAATAATGCCTATCTTGAAAGAAAAGATCTTTTTGTAGAGATTCTTGGTAGAGGGTTTGCTTGGCTTGATACAGGTACACATGATACTTTGCTAGAGGCAAGTCAATTCATACAAACTATTGAACATAGGCAAGGTTTAAAAGTAGCTTGTCTTGAGGAAATTGCATTTAATCACAAATGGATTTCTGCGAAAGAGCTATTAAAATTGGCAAAAAACTATAA